>SPLK01000037.1_pt1 | contig 80103 bp, 75 predicted proteins | sample 2456111 | NCBI WGS metagenome assembly SPLK01 (sample SAMN11156906, study PRJNA527647) | hot springs metagenome | biome: Geothermal region; feature: Hot spring; material: tree branch in hot spring; isolation source: hot spring sediment rich in lignocellulosic material ... | reverse complement strand
AAATGGATACACCTAAATGGATACACCTAAATGGATACACCTAAATGGATACACCTAAATGGATACACCTAAATGGATACACCTAAATGGATACACCTAAATGGATACAACCAATTGGATATAACCAATTTGGATAAAACCAATTTGAGCACAACCCAAAATATGGGCATTACCATATGGGCAATCCCAATATGAATACAACCTGTTTGGACATACCCAATCGGGAAACGACCAAAAGGATACGCTTAAATGGATAAATTGCAAAAATACAACTTATATCCCCGCTTGCCCGCTAAATGAGGCCCATAAATTGCATTTTTGCAGCAAAACCGCCATATTTCGCAGCCAAAGCGCGGAATATGCTGCATTTTTGCAATTCGCACACCGCGCTCCGTTTATGCACGCTCCCGGAAAAGCCGCCCGCGCCGCCACAGCCATTCCGCCGCCTGCCACACCGCGACGCCGGCCAGGCCGGCCAGAAGACCAAGGCCCAGCCCGAGCAACACGCGAATGAGCGACAGCACCGCCGGCGTGTGAATGTGCGCGAAGGTGTCCACCATCGACAGTTGGCCGATCGTCGCCAGAATGAGCAATCCGAGCGCCCAGCGGTAGCGCAGCGACAGGAAGATGCCGATCAGAAGCAACGGGTGGCCGAACAAAAATTCCTTCGTTCTCGGGCGCACCCCGAACGTGTTTTCCAGCATCCAGCGGAATTGCAATTCCAGACTGGACGCGAGGCCGCTGTTCCCCGTCCGGGACAGATAATACATGCCCGCGAGGCCCAGAACGGCGCCCGCCACCAGCCACAGCACCGTCAGCGGCATCGCCAGGATCCGCCGGGCGTTGTCCCACACCGAGCCGCCCGGACCGTACAGAAAGACGTAGATCGCCACCAGCGCGACAGGGGCCAGGTGCAGCAGACTGACGCCGCGGAACTGCTGCAGCACAAGGCTGTAGCGAATATCGTCCAAAAGCCCCATGATGATGGGAACCGAGACGAGCGAAAGCAACGACACGGCGGCGTACAACAGCAACGCTTCCCCCAGGCGCCGGCCCGCGGTTTTCCCGGCAACCCGGCTTCTCCCGCCGTTGCGGGCGATGCCGTCGCCGGTAACCGACCTTTCGCCCGATGCAACCGCCGCGTCCGCCCCGGCCGGTTCGCGCCGTTCGCGAAGCCGCCGGACGAGCCAAATGACGGCCACCGTCGGCGAACTGATCGCCGCCAGCAGCGCCAGCCCCTGCATGGGCAGCTCCTTATCCAGCGCAAACGCCGCCGCCCCGCCCGCCGCGCCGATCGCCGTCACCGGCACCAACAGGTTCGGCGCGAACAGGCCGCAGGCGAGCGCCGTCAGCGCCACGGCGCCGGCGATGACCAGCGCGCGCCACAGCGGTTCCAACGGCGCTCCATGCTCCGTGAACGCGGTGGCGTCCCCCGGCGTGAAACCGTAGCCCTTCAGCCGTTCCACCGCCCCCGGACGGTCCGCGTCGCCCGCCAGCGCCTCCTCGATCGTCCCCAGCGAATGCTTCACTTTTCCACTGACCCCATCCCGGACGTAAGTTGTATTGAGGTAAATCATCCGGATGTTGCGGTCTTTCACGGCCAGGACGATCCGGTCGGCGAGTTGCTCCGGCTTGAGCGTGACCGACTCCGCCTCGGAGACGGGATGTGCCCGCACCGCGTTGTAATGGAGCCGTTGCGTCAGTCCGTACATCCCTTGTTGCGGCACCTTCAAATTCTCAAAAATGCCGACTCCGATGCCGCGCTCGTTCAGCAGCGCCGCGAACTTGTCCAGGCTTCGCTTCGCGGCGTGGTCGGCGTACCCGGTCACCGCGTTGCCGTCGAACACGATCCGGTTGACCCCGAACTCCCCGAAGGCGTCCAGCCAGCGTTCCAGTTCCGCCGCATCGAAGGTCACCCGGTCCGACAGCCGCGGCACGATGAGAAAGCCGGCTTCGTGCAGCTTTCGCATCGCCAGCGGGTTCGGCTGCATCGGGCGCAACATCGCGTCGCTGTAGCCCATGTGGATTCGCAGACCGTTCCATTCCCCGAAACGCCAGGGCGTCACCGCCACGCCGAGCCGCCCGAACGCCGATTCGATGATCGGCCGCAGCACCGCTTCCTCCTCCGGTTTCCGGAACAGCACGTACGTGCCGTTGTCAGACGGGTCTTCCACCCGACCCTGAAGCAGGGCGGCGCTCTTGGCGTCGTACACCGCGATCGCCCCCGACCAGGCCAGCTCCTCCAACGTGCTCTCAAACACGATCATGGCGTTCACGCCGGCCGTTTTCAGGCGTGGCAGCCATTCCTCCACGAAGCTTTGCGGATCGGCCTGCGCCGCCGCGACCTGGAGCAGGTCGCGGTAATCGAGGGCGATCGTCACCGTCTTCGCCGAACGCTCCGTCTCAACCCGCGCCGCGATCAGCGGCAGCGAGCCGAGCACGCCGGCCAGCACCACAAGCCACAGGATTTTCGGCAACCGTCGGTTCCACCGTTCCATCCACCGAGGCAAAATCAAGATTAACAACCCCTAAATTGAATGAGAGTATGAAAACTTATTTCCAAATCCCGCCATCCCGTTCAGGCTGAGGCTTTACGCGAGCCCCGGCCGGGCCCGGTTCCTTGCGTTACAACGGCCGGCCGGGCCCGGTTGCAACCTTTACGCCAGGCGGTCCACCCGCTCCATCACTTCCCGCGTCAACCGCTCGAGCGCGGCGCGCGCCTCGTCGAGCCCGTTGCGCCGAACGGCCAGATACACCTTGATCTTCGGTTCCGTGCCCGACGGACGCAGACAGAACCAGGAACCGTCCGCCAGCCGGAATTTCAGCACGTTTTCCGGCGGCAGTCCGTTCAGCCCGTCCTTGTAGTCCTCCAGCGCCTCCACCTTCACGCCGGCCACCTCCGCCGGGGGCTGGCTCCGCCAGTCTTCCATGATCGCCCGGATGCGCTCCAGGCCGTCCTTCCCCTTCAGCGTGCGCGATTCCAGCGTTTCCAGATACGTGCCGTACTGCGCGTACAGCTCGAGCAGGACGTCGTACAGCGTTTTCCCTTGCGACTTGTAGTATGCCGCCGCCTCGCTGATGAGCAGCGCGGCCACCACCGCATCCTTGTCCCGGGCATAGTTGCCGGCCAAATAGCCGTAGCTTTCCTCGTACCCGAACACGAAGGTGTGCGTGCCGGTCCGCTCGAACTGCGTCATTTTTTCCCCGATGTATTTGAAACCGGTCAAGGTGTTGAAAACTTCGCAACCGAACGAACGGGCGATGTCCGCGCCCATCTCGCTGGTGACGATCGTCTTCACGACCGCTCCGTTCGCCGGCAGGCGCCCCTGTTCCTTCAGCGCCGTCAGCATGTAATGGACGATCAGCGCGCCGGTCTGATTGCCGGTCAGCACCACATAACGGCCGTTCTCGTCCTTGACGACAGCCCCCACCCGGTCGGCGTCCGGGTCGGTGCCCAGAATCAGATCCGCGCCCAGCCGCTCCGCCTGCTCGATGGCCAGCGTGAACGCCTCCCGTTCTTCTGGGTTGGGCGACTTCACCGTCGGGAACCCGCCGTCCGGCTGCTCCTGTTCGGCCACCACGTGGACGCGCGTAAACCCGGCCCGCCGCAATACCTCCCGCACCGGCATGTTGCCGGAGCCGTGCAGCGGCGTATACACGATCGTCAACGCCTCACCCGCGCCGCTCCGCAGCAGTTCCGGCCGCAGCGACTGGGCGACGACGGCATCCACATACCGGCGGTCGGCCTCCTCGTCCAGCCACACCAGCAGCCCTTTCGCTTCCGCTTCTTCCGGCGCCATCCGCCGCACCATGTCAAACGACGTGACGCGGCGAATCCGTTCGTACACCCGCTGCGCCTGGTCGGGCACGATCTGTCCGCCGTCCGGTCCGTACACCTTGTAGCCGTTATACTCGGGCGGATTGTGGCTGGCGGTGATGACGACCCCGGCAGACGCCCCCAAATCCCGCACCGTGAACGACAGTTGCGGCGTCGGCCGCAGCGAGCGGAACAGGTACGCCTTGATGCCGTTGCCCGCCAGCACGCACGCCGTCTCCAGCGCAAACTCGGCGGAATGGCGGCGCGAATCGTGCGCAATGACCACCGAAGGCGCCTTCTCCCGCGAAAGCAGTTCGTCGGCCAACCCCTGCGTCGCCTTGCCGATCACATATCGGTTCATCCGGTTCGTGCCCGCGCCCATCACACCGCGCAGACCGCCCGTACCGAACTCCAGGTCGCGGTAGAACCGGTCCTCCACTTCCCGCGCGTCGTCCGCAATGGCGCGAAGTTCCGCCTTGGTCGCCTCGTCCACCAGCGGATCGTTAAGCCAGGATTGCAGCAGCTCCTGTGCGGAAGGTCTTGCCATGGGTCATTCCTCCTTCATGACTTTGTACAAATTCATTCGGGAATTACCGGTTCCCGTCCGGCGATGCCGCGTCCGTCAATGCGAACATGAGCGTGCCCTCGGCCACCACGCGTTCGCCGACCCGCGCCGTCGCCTGGCCCTTTCCGATCGTACCCCTCATGCGAAGAATTTCCACTTCCAGCGTCAACGTATCGCCGGGCTTCACCTGTTCGCGCCAGCGAAACTCGTCCACGCCGGCGAACAGGCCGATTTTGCCCCGGTTTTCCTCCAGGGACAAGAGCGCGGTGGCGCCCACCTGCGCCAGGGCTTCCAGCACCAAAACCCCCGGCATGACCGGATACCCCGGAAAGTGGCCCGCAAAAAACGGTTCGTTTACGGTGACATTTTTCAGGCCGACGGCACGTTTGCCCGGCTCCAGCTCAAGGATGCGGTCCACCAGCAGAAACGGGTACCGGTGCGGAATGATCCGCTGAATTTGCTCCACGTTCAACACCGCGATCTACCCCCTGTTTCGGAATATTCTTTGGCATTCCGGTTCATAATACGAATATCCCTTTGCGAACTGCAGGCGCAAAGGTTGATGATAAAAGGGCCCGCTGACCTCGCCCGTTCAGGGCGCGGCGGCAGGCCTTTTTAACTTGCGGTTCCGTCTCCCCCGCGATCATGCGCCCTGTTCGGGGATGTCCTTCCGGTTCAGATGCCGGAATTGCATCAAATAGACGCCCGACGCGATAAACGACAGGACGATGGCGCACCAGAGCACCGGCACGCCGCCCGGACTGTCGAAAAACAAGAGCACGATCGCCACGTAATACAAAAAGGTGGTCAGCTTGCCCAGCGCGTTGGCCTGAAGCGTTTTTTTGCCGCGAAAATGAAAAAACGCCGAACTGACAATCATGCCGCCTTCGCGAACCGCCATCGCCACCGCCGCTTCCCACGGAATTTCCCGTTTGATGACAAGGGCGACGATGACCGACAGCATCATCAGCTTGTCCGCGAGGGGATCGAGCATGATGCCGGTGGCCGTAATCTGCCCGCTGTGCCGGGCAATGTAGCCGTCCAGGAGATCGGTCAGTCCCGCGAGCAGGACAATCGCCAGCGCCACAAGGGGGGAGCCTTGAAAATAGGCGACCAGAAACAAGGGGATCATGACGAAGCGTGTCAACGTCAGCAAATTCGGCAGATTCATTCCATGATTTCCCCCTTTGTGCGAAAGTCCCACATTATTATAGCGGGCATCTTGCAACGTAAACAAGCCCGGCAGCGGGGCACCTCCCTCGGGAATGCTTCTGAAAAATCGAAAGCCCCGGCGCCGGCCAGGGCTTTCCTCCGTTTGGCGGACGGCCCCGTCCCGCCCGGTTGCGACGACGCGATTCGTGTCCGTTTCTGCCCGTCGCCGCAACGATTCGCGGCCTTTCGTCAACCGTCCGCAAACACCAGATCCCACATATGCTTCCACGTTTTCCAGTCAAACACTTCCGCCAGTTCCCGGTCTCCCAGCACCGTGTAGCCGATCGCCAGCCCAACGATGAGCGCCGTCAGACAAAGCACCGGAATGGCGAGAATTTTGGCCGAAAACCAGACCGCGTCCCGCACCGCCCGGCCGGTCGAACGCTTCGGCCGGGGCTTGGGGGCCGGTTTGGCCGGCCGTCCGGCTGCCGTATGATCCTGATGATTCCCTTTGTTGTTCACGTTTCCCGCACGTTCCATGTCGACTCCCATCCGGCGGCATCAGCCGCGCAGGTTGGCGGCCATCTGCAGCATCTGTTCGCCGGAAGCCAGGGCGCGTGCGCTCAGTTGGTAGGCCCGCAGGGCGTTCGTCAATTCCGTCATCTCGGCGATCAGATCCACGTTGGACGCTTCCAGATAGCCCTGGCGCACCGTCACGCCGGCCGCACCGGCCGGCAGTTCGTCAAGCGGCACCACCGCTTCGTCGGGATCGACGCCGTCCGCAACGGCCAGCAAATTGTCCCCGACCGCCCGCAGCAAATCCGCCCTGACCGGCTGCACCACTTTCAGTATACCCAATTCCAGCACATCGTCGCCAGCGGGGCTGACGGCCGTCATGGTGCCGTCCCCGGCCACATGCCATTCATAACCGGCCGGCACGACGATCGGTTCATCGTCATCGTTCACCACGCGGTAGCCGGAGGAGGTGACCAGCCACCGGTTCCCCGCGTCGTCAATCTGCCATTGGAACGCGCCATGCCGGGTGAACACCCGTCCGCCTTCCGCCGTCCTGAGCTCGAACAGGCCGTTGCCCTCCAGCATCAGGTCGGTCGGCAGGCCGGTTTGCTGCGGCGTTCCCGGGGTCAGATCCAGCCGGATGCCCACCATCCGGGCGCCGCCCCCCATCGGGAAGCCGAACGGGGTTCGCCGTCCCTCGCGCGCGAAATCCGGTTCCTGCGGCTGAATGCCGGACAGGATTTCCTCAAACACGCCGGATTTGCTTTTATAACCGACGGTGTTGACGTTGGCCACATTATCCGCGATCAGGTCCAGTTTCCGCTGCAGCGCGGCCATGGACACCGAAGCGGCGATCATCGAATGGTTCATGTTGCGTCACCTCAGGTTCAGACGCGGCCGATTTCGTTGACCGCTTTCTCCAGGCTTCGATCGTACGACTGGATGACCTTCTGGTTCGCCTCGTAGGCGCGCAGCGCCGCCATCAGATCGACCGCCGACTGGGCGGGATCCACGTTGGAGCGCTCCAGATAACCCTGCCGCACCTCGGCGCGATCGCCGGGCTGCAACGGCGCGAGGTTATCCTCCGGTCCGTCATGCCGGTAACGCCCGTCTCCTTCCCGCACCAGCAGCATGGGATTTTCGACGCGCGTGAGCAAAAGTTGCGGGTTTCCCGGCAACGGTTCGCCGGTCAGCGCCAGCACCAGCCGGCCATCCGGCAGCACCCGCACGTTCTCCCAGGACTCTTCCACCACGATCGGCTCGCCGTCCACGCCCAGAACCGGCATGCCGTCAAACGTCACCAGCGTTCCGTCCGGTTCCTGCCGGAAACTGCCGTCGCGGGTGTACCGCTCGCCCTGCGGCGTCCGCACGGTGAAATACACCTGCGGCTGCACGATCACGGTGCCGTCGGGCGCCACATACTTCCCGGAGGCGTCGAACACCGCGCCGGGCACTTCAATATCCGATACGATGGCCAGATCCAGCGGGCGATACGTCTCCTGCAGCATGCCCTGGGTGAACAGCGTCAGGTTCTCCTCCGCCAGCACACCGGTATTGATCGGCCCGATCGGTTGGCGGGGCGGATTGGGGCCGCCCATCGCGGCGAGGAGCATTTCCGGGAACGCGCGATTGACCGGCGCCATGGCCTTGTAGCCCGGTGTGTTCAGATTGGCGATATTGTGCGTGACCGCGTCATGACGCCGCTGTTGCGCCAGCATGCCCGCAGCCGCCGTATACAAACCTCGGAGCAAGGATCGTTACCCCCTGTCGGCCCACAAGTGGAAGTTGGATGGTCGAAACACCGTAGCGGAAGCGTGCAAAAACATCCGCAATTTTTTTTACGTCAACGCGGACGGAAAAGTTTAGCGTCCAACAACCTCATCCGATGGTCTCGGACGGCTTGTCCAAGCCGGAAGCGGATCAGCCCGATTTACGGATCTTGTCCAAATTTTCCAGCATAATGCCGGTTCCGTTCACGACGCAATGCATCGGATCCTCCGCGACGAGCACGGGCACCTTGAGCTCGTCCGACAACAGCGCGTCCATGCCGTCCAGAAGCGCGCCGCCCCCGGTCAGGATGATGCCGCGGTCGATGATGTCCGCCGCCAGTTCGGGAGGCGTCTGTTCCAGCACCGATTTGGCCGCGGCGACGATGCTCATGACCGGCTCCCACAGCGCTTCACAGACTTCTTCCGAACGGATGGTCACCGTCTGCGGCAGCCCCGTTACCATGTCGCGGCCGCGCACGTCCATTTCCTCTCGCCGCCCGTTTCTATGTACCGTGCCGATCTTGATCTTGATGTCTTCGCCGGTCCGTTCCCCGATCAGCAGTTTATATTTGTTCTTGATATAGCGGATGATCGCCTCGTCGAACTTGTCCCCCGCGATTTTAAGCGAAGAGGCGGTGACGATGCCGCCCATGGACAATACGGCAACATCGGTCGTGCCTCCGCCAATGTCAATCACCATATTTCCGCTCGGTTGGAAAATATCCATACCGGCGCCAATCGCGGCCGCTTTCGGCTCCTCCTCGAGAAACACTTCCTTGGCCCCGCTGCGCTCCGCCGCTTCACGGATCGCCTTCTGCTCCACCGACGTGATGTTGGTGGGCGCGCAGATCAGGATGCGCGGACGGCTCAACCAGCCGCGTCCCCCGACCCGGTCGATGAACGCCTTAAGCATGGCGTCGGTCATTTCGAAGTCGGCGATGACGCCGTCACGAAGCGGGCGAATCGCCACGATGTTCCCAGGCGTCCGGCCCACCATGCGGCGAGCTTGCTCGCCGACGGCACGGATTCGCCTCGTGTCGCTCTCGATGGCGACCACCGACGGTTCGTCGAGTACGACGCCCTTGCCCTTCACGTGGATGGAGACGTTGGCAGTGCCGAGATCGATGCCGATATCTTTGCTAAACATAACGGAATATCCCCTAACCTGCAAGCATAATGGTATGTTATTCGCCGTAAATAAGGAAAAATCCTTTTTTTCGACGTTTTTTTGTCGAAGGGGAGCGCCGGGTGATGTCAGCCTTTACCGACCGTCATCATCTCCTGTTTTTGCGCCGCCGATTTTTTGTACTTGATTTTCGTGGCCTCTCCTCCTCTGAGATGCCGGATGGACTTGTGGTACTCCAGGATATGCTTCACCTGATCCGCCAGATCCGGATTGATTTCCGGCAGCCGTTCGGTCAGGTCCTTGTGCACCGTGCTCTTGGATACGCCGAATTCCTTGGCGATGGTTCGCACGGTATGACGCGTCTCCACAAGGCACCGGCCGATCTTGAGGGTTCGCTCCCGGATGTAATCGTGCACGCTCCCGCCTCCCTGCTCCTTGAGATTGGTACATTATATGAGGGGCGCGGGCACTTATTCTATGGGGTCAAGCTTGACAAGCCGGGAAAGTCCTTATTTTGGCGCAGGTCTGACGGCCGGTGTCCGGGACCGTCCCCGGAGGAGGAGAAGGAAGCGTGTCGTCGGCCGGCCTGAGCCGTTTCCGGGAGCGTGAAAACAGAAAAAAAACGCCGCTTCGCGGGCGAGCGGCGGAACGCGATCGGCCCTCGGAAGGCCGGAAAAAAGAACTCCGAACCGGCCGGCGCCGGTCATCCGACCGGTTCCCGGCACTCCGTGGCGACACGTTCCGGTAACGGCTCGTCCCGCTCCTGAATTTCCGGATAGGTGGACAGGATGACCACGTTTTTGTTGCGGGCCAGGTCGATTTCGTAAGGATGCGGCACCTCGCTGCCGTCGGCTTCCCGGATGATGCGCACGACCGGCCGGTGGCGCAGGCTCGCGTCCAACTGGGTCACCACGCCGACCTGGCCGCTGCTCAGCCGGATGACGGACGACACCGGGTAAACGGTCAGATGCCGGATAAAATGCTGCACCAGTTCCAGCCCGAATTCGTAATTGCCGGACGCAAACAGGTATTCCACCGCCTCCCCGGGCGTGTAAGCCTGCCGGTGATGACGGGGTGACACCAGGGCGTCGTACACGTCGGCAATCGCGACGATCCGGGCGTATTCGGGAATGTCGTTCCACCGGACCCCGAACGGGTATCCTTCCCCCCGATACCGTTCGTGGTGGAACAACGCGCATTTGGCCGACGCGTCGGAGACGCCCCTGATCCGGCTCAGAATGCGGTAACCTTCGATCGTGTGCTGACGCACCACGCGGCGCTCCGTTTCGGTCAGCGACCGGTTCATCTTGATCAGCCGCTGCGGCAGGCGGGTCATCCCGATGTCGAACAGAAGCGCGCCGACGGTCAGATCGTAAAGGCGGTTTGTGTCGTAATTCCGGGCCATGCCGATCACGCCCGCGTACAGCGCCACGTGCAGGGAGTGTTCAAACAGATATCGGTCCGTTTGCAGCAGCACGCCGAGTTCGTCGGCGATTTCCCGATTGGCGGTGATTTCCGTCAACACGTCCCGAAACACGCGTCTGAACTGCCCTTTCCACGAGGGAATCGTCACGCGTTCCAGCAGGCGTTCCGATTCCGGCAGGCCGACAACTTTCGCGCACGCGGTCTCGCGCGCTTTGGCGTTTTCCTTCAACTTTTCGATGTCCGGCAACGGTCCGGCATCCGGCAAATCGGCGGCGTGCACGGTGATCCGGCTCACCGGCCCGTGCGTCGGCTCCTGGGACCGGATATAAACCGACCGGACGCCGAGCTGCTTCAGTTTCCAGATGTACCGCTCGGTCAGGGCGGTTCCGGCCTCCAGCATCACCATGCCGTTCCGGCCCGTCACCGGTCTGGCCAGCACATGCCCGGGAGACAATTCCGACACCCACACTTCTTTCATCTCTTTTCCCGACTCCTTGTCCATATTCCGGTCGCAAGTCTCGTTTCCGGATTTATTTTCAGGAAAACATGCAAAAGAGGCCCGCCAAAGACCGGTGGGCATGCAACAAAACAGGAATCCCGGCGGACGAAGCGTCCGGCATTCCCGGAATCGATTGAATGCGATGGGTGCTGCCTCTTTCACATGGAGCATAATGATGAGACAATGCGTGTGTGCAAGGGGCAGTTGGAAAAGGACAAATGGGGATCGATTGGTGCGATGTGCGATGGGTCTATCGTTATGCATCCAACGTCCTATATCTTATCACAGCGGCGGGAAAAAGTCACCAATCCGGTGAACATTTCGGACACATTCGCACGATTCGCACAACCCCGGAATCATCCTCCGGAAACAACAAAAAGCCGCCGGTTGCCCGGCGGCATTGCGCGGTACCGGACAGGCCCGCGCCCTTCGACGGATCGGCGGGTTTCACCGGTCCCGGTTGCTGGAACGTCCGACGTTTATTCGTCCTTGATGAGCGAAGCCGGATTGACGAGCTGGCCGTTGCGCCGAATTTCAAAGTGCAGGCGTGCGCCTTCGTCATCGGTTTCCCCGCTCGTGCCGGCAATGGCGATGACGTCGCCTTGCTCGACCTTCTCGCCCTCTTGCACGCGCAGTTCGGACAAGCTCTTGTAAACCGTCACCAGCCCGTTCGGATGCTCGATCTCGGCGACGTATCCGTCCACCGGATCCTGTTTCGCCACCTTCACCGTGCCGCTCAGCGCCGCGAGCACTTCAAACGGCTGCTGGTCGGGACGCGCCAGGTCGACGGCCATATGCGGCGTGAAGGTGTTGTCCTGTTCCACGATGGCCGCCGCCCGTTCTTCTTCCGGAGCGGACGGATCGTAATACGGCATGGCGATGACCATTTCGTCGCGGTTCTTGACCGGCCACTGCAACGTTTCGCCGTTGGCGGTGACGGGTGCCGCTTCCTCCGTCTCTTCTCCGGTGGTGCCCGTCGCTGCCTCCGTGCCGGCTGCGCTTTCCGATTCCACCTCCGGGGTGGCCTGGGCCGGATTCTCTCTATTTTTCTCCGTTCCCGGGTACAACCAGAGGATGGTTACGATGAGGGCTGCGGCGGCCATGTACAACGCGGGGAACATCCACCGTCGGGCGAACAGCCTTTTCCACCCTGCCACGGAGGCTCCGCCCGGCGCACTCGCGCCCGTCTTCGCCGGATTTTCCAGCTTTTTGATGGTTTTGTCGTTTTGATCACTCATGGTTTTGATCACCTCAGTAACCCATTGTTACCGGGTGATCCGCTTTTATACGTATCCCGCTCCGAAGTTTTGAAATTTTATAGAGACGAAAAATTCGCCGGCCGTTTTAAAGTTTTGAAACTTCCGCGATGGAGACGCCGGGATAGTAGTGTTTCACGATCTGTTCCGCCGTGTACCCCGCTTCCGCCATGCCGCGCGCCCCCCACTGGCTCATGCCGACGCCGTGGCCGCTGCCGCGCGTCGTGATGACGATCCGGTCGCCCTCAATCTTCCAACTGAACGCCGTCGACCGCAGGCCGAGCTTCTCCCGCACCTCTTCACCGGAGAACTTTCGGTCGCCGACGAGCAGCGTCTTCACGCGCCTTCCCTGCGTCCAGGCGGCGATGCGCAGCTCGGGGACCTTGCCGCGTTTGATCATGGCGGCGGTGACCCGCACGCCCAGCCGGCCGTAAAAATCAGCCAGCCCCATCTCCGTCCGTTCCTCGGACCGGGGCGCGCCGGACTTGTCCCACGGACTGGCCACGGAGCGCAAATACGGCAGAGCGAACGGAAACACTTCCTCCGACGCTTCGGTATAGCCGTTGCTGGTGGAAAAATAAAGCGCCTGGATGGGCTCCCCGTCATAGACCAGCACCCGGCCGGCCGTTGCCTCCACCGCCCGCCGCACGTTTTCCCATCCTTCCGGGTCGTTCTCCTTCATGGCGCGCATATGCGCCTGCGAGCGGTACACTTGATGCTTCGTCGTATCCGTCACATCCGCCGCCCCGGCCGGCACGCCGGAGCGATCTTCCATCCGCAGCCGCCGGACGATGTAGGTGCGCGCCGCAAGCGCCTGCGCTTCCAGCGCCGCCGGCGGAAAATCCGCCGGCATCTCCGCCGCGACGACGCCCATGACGTACGTTTCCAGGGGCACCGTCTCCGTTTTCCGCTGCGCGGTCAGATAAACCGCAACCGCCGGTTGCTCGACATCCGCCGCAACGGGGCCGTTTTTCTCCACGCTCCGCTCCCCGTTCGGCGGCATCCCCTGGACCGCGCCCGCCCGGCCGCTTTCCGCGTCGTCCCGCAGCGTCTCCCGCACCGTGTTGTCGCGCCGCCCGTCACGGGACTCCGGTTGCGGCGTTTCCGACACCTCGCCCCTTTGCCCTTGTTCCGCAGGATCCCGTGTCGCGTCCCGATGGACGGGATGGTGCGCCGCCGCGGGCTCGCCCAGCGCCAGCCCGTGTTCCCGGGCGCCGAAATTTCCCGGCTCCGTGCGATTCGCCACCCGGAAAGGCGCCTCTCCCAGGCTCCCGTTCCGGAGGTCACTCCCCGGCACGGCATGTCCGACAGTCCACATCAACGCCGACAGCGCCATCCCCGCCAAAAATCCTGCCCCGACCAACGGCTTCATCCTGGTTCCCGTCTTGTTCATGGATACCTCCCCGTCTTGTCCGCGACACCTTCAATCTATGCGCAACGTCCCCGGACTATGACCCGCCTATGCGCAACGTCCCCGGACTATGACCCGCAGCGAAAAGAGTCCTGGAACGCAACCGGTCTGTCACGCGGCCGTCCCTCCACGCTGCCGCCGCCCGGAACCGCCGCCGGTGTCCCCGGACCGGCCCCGGACCGCCCTTGCGCCTCCGGCGGAAATATGCTATTTTACCCCTGAAATCTAGATGGCTTGGCGACGAAGCACGTCCCAACCTTCTCCGCTTCCGGGGAAGTTTGGGACGTTTTTTTGTTCGGTGAAAGGAGCGGCGGAATATGGGGTTTCCGGAAGCTTTTGAGGAATGGTACCAGGCGCATCTGAAAAAGCGCACGGGTGAGCGAAAGGATCGGCTGAAACGAGGACTGGGCCACGGCGAAAAAATGTTTCTGGAGAAAGTCTGGTGGCCGCTGTTCGGCCGGCTGGACGCCTTGCATCCGGAATATGAGGTGGTAGATTGGCGGGGGAAAAGGTTTTTTGTCGATTTTCTTTGGCATGGCGGGGAGGTACAGTTCGCCTTTGAAATCAAAGGCTACGGCCCCCACGTTGAGCAAGCGGACCGGACGCGATACCGGCGGGAACTGAACCGGGAATTGTTCTTGCAGGGGCTCGGTATACGGGTGGTATCCATCCCGTATGACGAATTGGAGGAAAACCCCGCCTTGATCCGGTCGTTTATCCGGACCATTGTCGCCCCTTACCTGGAGCGGACCGGGCGGAAAACGCGGCACAACCTTCAGGAACGCGAACTGATCCGACTGGCGATCCGCTCGGGCAGAGTGGTCCGTCCCGCCGACGCGGTGCGGGAACTGGGAATCAATTATCGAACCGCCATCAAATCGTTGCAACGGCTCTGCGAGAAAGGCACGTTTCGCGCTGTGCCCGCCGACCGGTCAGGCAGGATCACCCGGTATGAATTTATCGGTACATTTATGGAAACCGGCCTTTTGTAAAAGAGTCGTGTAAAAGAGGCGGCAAATTCGGGCTCGCCATCCATCCCGGGAACCGTGAGAGGCCCGACAGCCCGGTGACCGCCGGATTCCGTCGCCGGCGGGTCGGGCCGTTTCCCCGGGCCCATCCCCCGGCGGTTCGGCCTGGGCGTTCCCCCGGGCGTTCCCCCGATAAATTGCAAAAATGCAACAGAAAACCCGCTTTCCACGCAAAACAACCCTCATAAATTGCAAAAATACAATCCATCGCCCCGTTTTCGCCTGAAAGCGGGGCAATAGATTGTATTTTTACAATAAAATCATCCGACCCAGATTGTCCAAAACGACCCGCGGTTGCGGCGGACAGATCCCGTCGAGCCGATGTAGCCGCCGCCGAGGCCCGGGATTGGCCATCCGCCACCCATTCCACCATTCCCGGCAGCCGCCGACGGTGCAACCATCCAAGCCGCGCGAGCCACCCCCGGGACTTCATCCGATCTGGAGCAACTGCTTCAGCGCCCGAATCTGTTTCCGTTCCCCGGCGATCACGATGGTCATGTCCGCCAGCAGGCGATCCTCCGGACCGGGGTTGATTTTCTGATGATGCTTTTCGACCAAGGCCAGGATGGTCGCTCCCGTTTTCTGGCGCACCTGGAGCTCCGCGATCGACTTGCCGACGCAATAAAAGTCCGGCTCCACCTTGCACCATTCGATCACCAGATCGTCGAGCGACACTTCGATCGTTTCCAGCGCCTTGGGCTTGTAGGTCATTCCGCCGATGATGGCCGCGATCTGTCTGGCCTCTTCATCCTCCAGAGTGACCTGTGCCACGCATTCGTCCGGATCGTCCTGACCGAAATGGTACAGCTCCCTCCGGCCGTCATCATGAATCACAATGATGATTCTGTCGCCAGCTCTCGTATCCACCTGATATTTTTTTCCGATGCCGGGCAGATCCGATTCCCTGATCGTACCCATGTCGGGACACCTCCGTCGTTGGTGGGATCAACCGTGATCCCGTCAATGATCCATATCTTTCATTTTTTCCTTCATTGGCGAGACAGACTTCTTCCAGCCAAAGATACGACTTAAGCCATTATATACGTGCTTCGATTCTTTCGCAAATAGCGGTCCAACGATAGACAGAATAAAGACATACAGGGCGGAAAACGGTTTGAGCACCGGCATCAGTCCGGCGGTCACCCCGAGATTGGCCACGATAATGGTGAACTCGCCCCGGGCCATGACGGTAAGCCCGATGTTGGTCGACGCCCGATGGGACAGCCCCGCATTTCGTCCCGAAAACATCCCCGAAGCGACGTTGCCGATGATCGTCAGGACGACGGCTCCGAGCGCCAGCCACACCGCGCCTCCCAGCGAGCTCGGGTCGATGCTGAGTCCGAAGCTGAAGAAAAAGATGGCGCCGAAGAAATCGCGGAACGGCACGACCAAGTGTTCAATCCGCTTGCTGTGCTCCGTTTCAGACAGCGCCAGACCGAACAGAAGCGCGCCGATGGCCTCCGCCACATGGAGCGTTTCGGAGAAACCGGCCACGAAGATCATCACCGAAAACACGACAATGATGAACACTTCGTTCGAGGTGATGTTCAAAAGCCGGTTCAGGACGGGCGTCCCGAATCGCGCAATGATGAAAAACATCAGCATGTATCCGATCGAAATCGCCACGGACAGGGCAATCCCGCCCGCCGATGTGGCGCCGCCGAGCAGAAGCCCGGACATCACGGACAGGAACAGGGCCAGGAAGATGTCGTCAAAAAGAATCATGCCCAGGATCAGTTCCGTCTCCGGGTTACCGGTCCGCTTCAGGTCCACCAGCACTTTGGCCACGATCGCGGTGGACGAGACGGCGAACATCCCCGCGGTAATCAGCGCCTCATACAACGGAAATCCGACCAGCAGGCCGTATCCGAAGCCGAGCGAGAAGTTGGTGATGACGTAAGCCGTCCCGCCGATCACAATGTTCCGGCCCGAATGGATCAGTTTGTTGACTGAAAACTCCAGCCCCAGATAAAACAACAAAAACAGTACGCCCAGCCGGCCGAGAAACGCGATGACTTCCTGGCTTTCGATAAACCGGAAATCCAAAATGCCGATGGTCGGAGCGTGCGGTCCCACCATCATGCCAAATACGATCAGAAAGGGGATCGTGGAAAATTTCATCTTGTTGGCAATAACGGCAGCAATGGCAACCAGGACGAGTGCGGTTCCGACCTCAAACACCATGTGCTCCATTCCATCCACCACCCTCCTTGCAGCATCACGGGCGCCAAGTTTTCCCGTTTGGAGTGGTCACGAATTGCCCCCCGTTCATGCGCGACAAAACTATTTTACACCAAAATGGCTCAATAATGAAATTCCGGGTCCTTTTTTTGCCGTATGTTTCAACTTTTGCGCCGTTTTCTGCAGAATGGCCTGCCGTTCTCGCCATTCCGCGCGATCTCGCAAGCCGGGTAGGCGGGCTTGTCCGTTGCCGAACCGGCCGGGCTTGTCCGTTCGCATGCCGTTCGTTGACCCTTGACCATAAAAAAAGGCGCCCGACAGCGGCAGCCCCGTTCGGCTGCCCCCGTCAAAGCGCCCGCAACGTCACGCCTTGCAGAACACCCGTCACGCCATGCTGGGCTGGACTTGCACAAGCCCTTTGCCGTCCACCCGCTGCCGCGCCGCCGGCTCTTCCCGCCGCTGCACGGAAACGGCCACTTCACCGGCCACGGTTGCCGGATCCGGCACCCGAAGCACATTGGCGCCAAGGGCCGCCAGTTTGCCGGTGAGGTTCATGTATCCCCGGTCGATGTGATGCACGCCGGTCACTTCCGTCACGCCTTCGGCGGCCAGACCCGCGCAGACCAGCGCGGCTCCGGCGCGCAGGTCGGTGGCGCATACGTTCGCGCCGACCAGCCGGCAACCGCCCTTCACGATGGCCGCGCGGCCGTCCACCTTGATATCGGCGCCCATTTTGAGAAACTCGGGGACATGCATGTACCGGTTTTCGAACACGGTCTCGGTGACGACGCTCGTGCCTTCGGCGAGCATCAGCAACACCATCATCTGGGGCTGCAAATCGGTCGGAAAACCGGGGTAGGGAAGCGTCTTGAGGTCGGTGGCAAGCAGCCGGGCATCCGGATCGCGCCTGACGCGAATGCCGTTCTCGTCGCACTCCACCGTGACGCCCATTTCTTCCAGCTTGGCCACCACCGGCCCCAGATGGTCGCTGATGGCCCCCTCGACGTAAACGTCGCCTCCCGCTGCCGCCGCGGCGATCATGTAAGTTCCGGCCTCCACCCGATCCGGAATGACCGTATGGGTCACGCCGCGCAGCCGTTCAACCCCTTCAATGCGGATCAGGCTCGTGCCCGCCCCGCGAATTTGCGCTCCCATGGCGTTCAAATAATTGGCCAGATCCACGATCTCGGGCTCTCTGGCCGCGTTTTCGATGATCGTCGTGCCTTCGGATGCGGCGGCTGCCATCATGATATTCTCGGTGGCGCCGACGCTGGGAATGTCGAGATAGATGCGCGCGCCGCGCAGCCTGTCCCGAACGACCGCCTCGATCGTGCCCTGTCCGAGCACGATGTCCGCCCCCATCGCCTCAAACCCTTTGAGGTGCTGGTCGATCGGGCGCGTCCCGATGGCGCATCCGCCCGGCAGGGAAATGCGCACCTTCCCCAGTCTGGCCAGGAGCGGTCCCATGACAAGAAACGAGGCGCGCATTTTGCGCACCAGGTCGTACGGCGCCTCGTGCGTGGTCAGATGCCCCGCCTGCAGCCGAACGACGCCGTCGCGATGTTCGGCCTGAACCCCAAGAGCTTCAAGCACCCGCAACATGTTGCGAACGTCTTCCAGTTCGGGGACTTCCCGAATGACGCTGGTCCCTTCCACCGCAAGCAACGATGCGGCCAAAATCGGAAGGACGGAATTTTTGGCGCCGTTCACACGAACCGTTCCTCTCAACGGGTTGCCGCCGCGAACGATGATTTTGCTCATGGGTGCTCCCTCCGCGCTCATTCTCTTTTCTGTCCGAAAGACGACGACATTCTTCCCGGGAAGACGGCCAGGACGCCCGCCGTACCATGACCGTTTCGAACCCTTTTGTCGCCCGCCGCATCAAAAAGAATTGCCAAGATGACGCCCGTTGCGCCGTCAGGCTGCAGCTTTGGGCCAGGTCAGCGCAAGTCCATGTCAAACCACGTCGAACACTTGCCGAGCCGACGCCGTGCCAAAATGGTATTTCCATTGTTGTCAAACAGCCACACCGTTATGCGGCTGCCAGGTTGCCCTTATCCTGCCCGGAACAGCCACTTGATCGCGCCGGCCCATTCCCAGTAATCCAGCAGGAACCGGGCGAACAGGTAGCCGATCGCCACCGCCGCCATGAGCTGAAGCAGCCGCGCCCGGGGCTGCGCCGGCTGGCGCAGCAGTTTTTCCCAGTTTACTTCCTGCAACAACACCCAGACCAGCACGATGCAGCCCAACGTGACAAACATCCCGAACAAGCCGGTCAGCGCCAATGATTGGTAATAAGGCTGAAAATAATCCGACGGATTCGACACTACGCCTTCCTCCCTCCGGCGCCGGCAGACAGCACCACGGCCCACTCCGCACGGGTGATCGGTTCATCCGGCCGGAACAGGCCGTTCGGATATCCCCGCATCCAGCCTGCTGCCACCGCCGCTTCGATATAGATGGCCGCCCAATGACCGCGCGGCACATCGGTGAACGACGGCTGCCGCTGCCGCGTCGCGATCCCGGCCGCCCGCACTACCAGTGCGGCGGCCTCGGCCCTCAGCAACGGCCGCTCCGGCTGCAGCCCGGTTCCGGGGAGCGGCGCCAGCCAGCCGGCACGATCGGCGGCGAGGATCTGGGCGTACGCCCAGTGCCCCTCGAGCCGTTCGTTCAGACGGTTCGAAGCCGGCGGCGTTCCGTTCCCGGGAGGAAACACCCTCACGAGCGTGGCGACCGCCTCCGCCCGGGTCAGCGTCCGGTCGGGCCGGAACGTCGCATCCCGGTAGCCGTTCATCCAGCCTTCACGGGCAACCTCCGCGATCTCCCGTTCCGCCCAGTGGCCGCGGATGTCGCGGAACCCGGACGACAGCATATCCGCGTTCATCTTCAGCAAATAATATCGGTATCGGAAAGCGGTGTCGGACGTAATACGCACGTAGTACGTGCCGGGATCCAGCCGCCGTCCGAAGGTACCCTTCGTCAGGTTCCGCTTGCTGTCCCAGGTTTCGAGCGTGTTCAGCCGCCTGTCCATCAATTCCGCCTTGACCCGCGCGTCATGTGGAAGATCGGCCAGGGTCAGCTCAACGTAGCTCGGCTCGTCGAGGCTAAACCGGTACCAGTCCGCATCGTCCGTTCGATCGATCAGGCCGATCGTGGGTTTTCCGGAACTTAGAAGCGTGGCCGTCAGCGGTCCGTCGTTCGGCTCGTTCGGGTCGTCATACACTGTAATATATTCCAAAGTCACACGATAGGTACCGATCACCGCCTCCGGGTGGGTGGTGATCGCGTTGCGGATCCGGATGTACCACGTGCCGGCTTCCGCCAGCATGACGCGGATTTCCTCCGTTTCCCCCTCGCCGTTCTCGTCCGCCTGCCGGATGTCACCGCCGATGCGCTGGAGGGTGACCGCGGGATCGATCCGGGTCGTGTCCGGTTCAATTTCCAGCCGCAGCATCCCGTCCTTGGGCAGTTCCAGCACAAACCAATCCTCGTCGCCCCGTTGGTGAAACGTACCGGTCCATTGCAAGTGACCTTTTACGGACAGTCGATGCGCCGTAAGCGGCGAATTGTTCGGTTCATACGCATCGGGCGACGGGACGAGCCGCGTTTCCACCCGGTACAACGGCGTTGCGCCCGGCGTCGGCTGCGCTGATCCGGCCGAAACGGAGTCCGCCTTCCCGGCGCCGGCTGTCCCGACGGATGATCCGCCGGATTTCCCACCGGTCGATCCGCCGCCGGATTCGCCGGCAGAACCGCCGGAAGCCCGTTCCGTCTTCGCTTCTCCGCCCGAAACTTGTCCGCCCGAAATTTCTTTCCCCGCCGGCTTCGCACCGGCGCTGCCGCCATTGCCGCCCGCGTTTCCGGACGCCGCATCGCCGGAAGGGACGCCGGAGATCCCTTCCACCCGGAGCAGATACGTTCCCTTCGTAACCGTAAATGAGGCCCGCAGCGGCAACTCCCCGTGCCGAACCGTCGTGTTCCGGTTCCGCTCCGCCCCCGCCGGCATGAGCGTCAGGCGGACTTCCGCCTTCCCGCTCCATTCGCCTTCGATTGCGAGAAGCACGGTCAGCGTGCCGTCATAGGGCACGTTCAGGTTATACCAATGTTCCCCTGACGGCCAGACGGCCAACCGTTCGCCGCCCACCGGCAGGACAGCCGGCGACTGGCGGGTGGCGCCGGCCGGCCACGCACCGGCGGCTTGGTCCTTCTGTCCAAGACCCGTAAGGGCGCGATCCGGCTGGATCAATCCGTAGCCGGTATGGGGATCCCATCCGCGGGGTCCGATATCCTTCGCGGATCGCCGAAGCGCCTCCCGCACCAACGCCGGCGTCCAGTCCGGACGGGTCGCGCGCACGAGCGCCGCCAAAGCGGCAACCTGCGGCGCGGCAATGGACGTCCCCTCCATCACCGTGAAGCCGCCGCCAAGGGCGACGGTGCGGGTGGACCAGAGCGCCGCCACGTCGACTTCCGGCCCCGCGTTGGATTTGGGTTCGACCCCGCCGGCCTGCGCCCCGGCCACGGCCAAAACCGTCGGGTAGGCCGCCGGGTATTGCACGGCCGCCTTCGCGCCAAAGGTCGCCGCATCGTTCCCCGTGGCGGCGACAAGCAAAACGCCCCGACGCTCGGCCAGCTCAACCGCCTCCCGCAGTTCCTCCGAATCGCGGTGCAGGCCGAGCGAAAGCAACACGATGTCGGCCCCGTGATCGACGGCGTACCGGATGCCCTGCGCCAGCCGGCGGGCGTTTCCCGTCCCCTTGCGGTCGAGCGCCTTGATCGGCATCAGCTTCATGTGCCAGCGCGTTCCGCCGGCCTTTTTGTTCAGCGCGTCGGCCACCGCCGCGACGACACCCGCCACTGCCGTGCCATGCCCGTTATCGTCCAGCGGAGGCTTGTCCGGAGCCAGCAGATTGATTCCTTCCGTTATGTATGGCGCCAGACGGGGATTGTTCAGATCGATGCCGGTGTCGACGATCGCCAGGATCCCCTTCACTTCCCCGCCCCGCGCCGCGAACGTCTTCAACGCCGCGTCAAAGGGCAAGACGTGAAGAAAATCGGGACCCGCCGTCCCGGCCGAAGATCCCGCTGGCGAAGCGGCCGCAGCGGAAGCGAACGCTTCGCCAGCGGCGGAGCCGGAGTCTCCGTCGTCCCCGCCGCTGCTGTATCCCACAACCTCACGTCTGCCCTGCTCCGATCCGGCGTCCGTCCCGCTTTCCTCCGCAACCGGAACCGGACGGACCGCTCCGTCCGCAGACGCGGCCATCCCGTCCCCGGACGCGGCGGGCGCGTTCCGTTCAACCGCGAACACGCCGTCCGCGCTCGCCGCATTTGCGGCCGCCGGCCATATTCCCGCCGGCAACGGACACGCCAGGACGAGCGCCAGCGCAAGCAGCGCCAGCCGCACTCCCGGCGTCCGGTTTTCGGAAGCGGAACGTCCAATCATGGCCAACCCCACACTTTCCGTCACATCGGGTCGGTTCCCGCTGTACGCGACAGCCGGCACCCGGTCATGTCCAAATCCCAATTGTGGCCTAATCCTAATATACTAGAATACCGGACTTTCCCGAGTGTCGCATGGGCTTCTCGAACCATGTTGGACATTTGCGAATGCTGCCAATTTTTGACGAAACCCCCGGTTTAACCCCGCCATGCCAGGGCGCCGCACTGGACCAGCCGCCAACCGGCTGCCGACCGACCTCCGATCGACCTCCGACAGATTGCCGACCGATTGCCGACCGACCTCGACCGGCGCCGGCGCCGGCTTTACCGCACCAGCAAATCCACGGGAACGGAGAAGACCGTGTCGATCCACGTCAACACCGGCCGCGGCAACACACCGAGCGCCAGGGAAGCGAGCGCGCTGATCCAGATGACGATGCCTGCGGGCCCCGGCACGGGAAGTTTCTCGTCGTTGTGCCCGCTGCGCATGTACATTTGGCGGATGATCCGGAAATAGACGTAGTAGGACACCACCGTCGTCGCAAGCAGGATCGCCGCCAGCCAGTATGCGCGCGTCTGCACGGTGCCGAACAGGATGAACAGCTTGCCGAAAAAGCCGCCGGTAATCGGCAGCCCGGCCAGCGAACACAACAGCACGGTCATCGCCCCCGCCGTCCACGGCGCCCGATGGTACAGGCCGGCGAAGGCGGACAATCCGCTGTGTCCCTCCGTGCGTTCCACCACCGCGACCACCGCGAACGCTCCGGCATTCATGAACAGATAGGCGATGAGATAATACACGAACTCCGAAAAGAGCGAAGTGTAAATTCCGTTCAGGTTCAGGGTCAGCGGCACGACGAGAATGCCCGCGTTGGCCACCCCGGACAGCGCAAGCAGCCGCTTCGTCTCCGTCTGGCGCAGCGCGCCGGCGGTGCCGATGATCATCGCCGCCGCGGCCAGTGCGGCCAGCGCCAGCATCACGTCGCTGCGCAGCGCGCCTTCGCTGAAGCCCACGGTGTTGGCCAACATCCGGTAGGCCATCGCCAGCACCGCGCCCTTGGTCACCACCGCCAGCAGCGCCGCCACCGGCGTGGGCGCGCCCTGGTACACGTCCGCCGCCCAGAAGTGGAACGGCGCCAGCGCAAGTTTCAGCGCCAGACCGGCGAGTAGCAGATAGAAACCGACGTCCGCCAGCGCGCCGAAGGCTTCGGAACCCGACATCACGCTCCGGCCGATTTCCCCCAAATGGGTCGATCCCGTCACGCCGTACAGGTAGGACATGCCGTACAGGATAAACGCCGAGGCGACGCCGCCGGAAACCAGGTATTTGAACGCCGCTTCCCCGGATGCCGCGCTGCGCTTGCGCACGGCGACCAGCACGTATGTGGTGACGCTAAGCAGTTCCAGCCCGACGTAAAGGGTGATCAGTTCGCCCGAGGACGCCATGATCATCGCCCCGAGCACGGCCGGCAGGATCAGGCTGTAGTAATCGCCGCGGATCGGGATGTCCTCCTGCCGGACGGTACCGAGCGAGAACAGCACCACCAGACCGGCGGCCGCCAGCATCACCAGTTTCAGGATGTTGCCGAAATCGTCAATGCGATACGTTCCGCCCAGCAGACTGACCGTTTGCCGCGCGCCGTCGCCCGCCGCCTGCAGCTCCGCCATGTGGGCTCCGACCAGCGCGGCGGAGACGGCAAGCGCCAGCAGCACGAGCCAGCCGATCAGGTCCCGGTTCACCCGCGGAGGCATCAGCATCTCGGCCAGCAGAAGGACGACGCTTGCCGCAACCAGCACGAGTTCGGGCGCGAGGGTCCAGAGGTCTTGCCAGGTCAACGTCTGAAGATCCCCCATCGTTCACCCTCCTACCCCGGATTGAAATTGATCCAGCAGCGGGTCGATGCTGAACTGCAGCGGGTCGGTGAGCAGCGAAGGATAGACGCCGAGCAGCACGATCAGCGCGACCAGCGCGATCATCGGCAACGCTTCGACAAAGCGTGCCTCCTTGATGCCGTCAAACTGCTCGGGCTGCGGCCCGTAGGTGATCGCCAGCACGCTGCGCAGCACGTACACGGCGGAGAGCAGCACCCCGAGCACCCCGAGCGCGGTCAGCCCCTTCATCGACTCGAACAGCCCGAGGAACGTCAGGAACTCGCCCACAAATCCAGACAGTCCCGGCAAGCCGAGCATCGCCAGACCGGCCGTCAGCAGGACGCCGGACATGAACGGCACGCTCTTTGCCAACCCGCCCAGCTCGTCGAGGCGGGTCGTCCCGGTGCGCTCGTGCAGGCTGCCGACGAGCAGGAACATGAGCGCCGAGATGAGGCCGTGCGACACGGACTGGAACACGGCGCCGGTCATTCCGACGTCGTTCAGCGCCGCGACGCCCAGCAGCACAATGCCCATATGGCTGACGCTGGAGTATGCCAGCACCAGTCTGAACTCTTTCTGAACGAACGCCAGCACCGCCCCGTACAGAATCCCCGCCACGCCGAGCGCCGCCAGCACCGGAGCCGCGGCTTCCAATTGGGCGGGGAAGAGGAACGCGGCATACCGGATCAGACCGTACGCACCCATCTTGAGCAGCACGCCGGCGTGCACCATGACGAGGGACGGCGTCGCCTCCGCGTGCACGCGCAACATCCACGTATGGAACGGGAACATCGGCAGCTTGATGCCGAAGGCGACGATGAGCAGCACGAACGCGGCCCATTTCATTTCGTCGGTGAGCGCGAAGATCGATTCCGGATACTGGTTGACATACGCGTTCGGATCCGCGAGATTCGCCAGCAGCGCATCGTAGTTGCCGCTGAAACGAAGCACGTACCCGTTGTCGGTCAAGGCCGTCGTGAATCCGGCGGTCGCCACCAGTATCAGGAACGCCAGCAACATCGCCGCCGAACCGAGCCCGTTGTAGACGAGGAACCGGTTGGCCGCCTTTTCGCGTCCGTAGTAACCCCAGATGCCGATCAGGAAGAACGCCGGAATAAGCGTCAATTCGAAAAAGATAAAGAACCAGATAAGGTCGCGGGCCAGAAACACGCCGAACATGCCCGTTTCCAGGAGCAGGAACAGCGCGTAGAACGTCTTCCACCTCTTGCGGATATGGACCGAAGCCGCCAGCGCCATCAGCGACACGACGCCGGTCAGCAGCACGAGCGGCAGCGACAGCCCGTCAACGCCGAGCCGGTAGTCGAATGCCAGCTCCAGCGACGCGATGCCTTCCCCCACGTCCCGGTTCAGCGGAACGGTCAGCCAGGTCCAGGCTTCCTCGTAAGATTCGCCGCTAACGGACGGGTTGTACGCCGCGTACAGCCAAACCGCCAGCGCAAGCGGCACGAGCGTGAACGCGACGGCCACACCGCGCAGCAACCGGGCGTTTTGTCCTGGCAACAGAAGCGTCAGCAGCGCGCCGGCAAGGGGGATCCAGGTGATCAGCGACAAAACCGGGATGTTTTCCAGCATTACCAGAACCTCCTTCCGGCCACCGCGAGCACGAGGACGACAACACCGAACACGGCCGCCAGCAGGTAGTTCTGCAACTGTCCGTTCTGCAGCCGCGTGTTCAGCCGGCCCAGCGCAACGGCGACGCCGCCGACGAATCGCACGCAGCCGTCCACCACGACGTCGTCAAAACGGTTCAGCGCACGGCCGAGCCAGCGAAGCGGACGGACAAACGCCGCTTCATAGAACTCGTCGATATAATACCGGCGCTCCAGCAGCCGCACCAGACCGGGCATCCGCTCGGCGAACGACTCGCGGCGGATCGCCCCTTTCCCGTAGATCAACCACCCGAGATAAAGTCCGAGCAATCCGGCCGCCGTCGCCACGATCATCGCCAGATAGCCTTCGTGATGCGCCGCCTCGCCGGTCAGCCATTCGCCAAACCAGCCGCGCCACGGCGTCTCCACGAAACCGGCCGCGACCGACAGGACCGCCAGCACGACGAGCGGCACCGTCATGATCGCCGGCGATTCGTGGGCTTGTGCCGTACGCTCCGGTTTGCCCGCGAATACGAGGAAGAACAGCCTTGCCATGTAAACGGCCGTCAGGAACGCCGTGAACGCGCCCGCGAAGAACAGCAGCGGGTTTTCCGCCAGCGCCGCGGCCAGAATCGCGTCCTTCGACCAGAAACCGGCGAGCGGCGGAATGCCCGCCAGCGCCAAAGCGCCGATGCCGAACGTCCAGGCGGTCACTTTCATGCGGCTGCCGAGGCCACCCATTTCCCGGATGTCCTGGGTATGTACCGCGTGAATGACACTGCCCGCGGCCAGGAACAGCAACGCCTTGAAAAACGCGTGCGTGAACAGATGGAACATCGCCGCCGTCACCGAACCGACGCCGAGCGCCAGCATCATGTATCCGAGCTGGCTGACGGTGGAGTAGGCGAGCACGCGCTTGATGTCGTTCTGCGCCAGCGCGATCGTCGCCGCGAACAGCGCCGTGAACGCGCCCACGATCGCCACCGTCGTCATCGCCGCCGGCGCAGCCTCGAAGATGTCGAACGTCCGCGCCACCAGGAAGACGCCCGCGGCGACCATCGTGGCGGCGTGAATTAGCGCACTGATCGGCGTGGGACCTTCCATCGCGTCCGGCAGCCAGACATGCAGCGGGAACTGGCCCGACTTGCCGACGGCGCCGAGGAAGATGAGCAACGCGATCAGCGTGGTGACGCCGGTGGAAATGGCGCCTTCGTTGGCGAACTCGTTGTGGATGCTCGTGAAATCGAGCGCATGTCCGGGCATGTACCAGAACAGAAGCAGGATGGCGATCAGCAGCCCGAGGTCGCCGATGCGCGTAACGATGAACGCCTTTTTCGCCGCGGCGCGGGCTTCCGGCTTCCGGTACCAGAACCCGATCAGCAGGAACGAGCAGGCGCCGACCAGTTCCCAGAAGATGTACAGCGCCAGCAGGTTGTCCGCCAGCACCAGACCGAGCATCGACGCCAGGAACAGCGCCACGTAGGCGTAATACACGGTAAGCCGCTCATCATCGCGCATGTAGCCGAGCGAGTAGACGTTGACCAGAAATCCGACCAGCGTGACGACCACCATCATGAGCGAGGTCAGATTCGTGACGTCGAACCCGATGCGCAGCGTCGCCGTGCCAAATCGCATCCATTCGAGCGACTGGCTGTAGTCCGCCGCCCCGGCCAGCCGTTCGCCGGCGATCAACAGGGCGAGAACGAGCGAGCCGAGCGAGGCGACGATGCCGATCCACGCGCCCCCGATGCGCATGCTCTTGCCGAACGCCGTCAGCAGGGCGAAGGCGGCGAGCGGAAGCGCGGGGACGAGCCAGGCGTAAGCCGCAAACTCGGTTGCCATGCCGTTACCTCCTCAACTCGTCGAATTCGTCCACGTTCACCGTCACGCGGCGGCGATAGAAGACGATCAGGATGGCGACGCCGACCGCCGCTTCGGCCGCGGCGACCGAGATGGTGAACAGCGAGAAGATCTGGCCCGTCAGCGACGGCAACGCGCCGTACTTCGCGAAGGCGATCAGGTTCAGGTTGACCGCGTTCAGCATCAGTTCCAGCGACAGGAGCACGATGATGGCGTTGCGCTTGGTCAGAACGCCGTACAGGCCGAGGCAGAACAATACCGCCGCCAGCGTCAGGTAGGAGCCGAGCATCGTCATGACGGATCGTCCTCCTCCCGCCGGGCAATCGTCACCGCGCCGACAAAGGCGACGGTCAGCAGCACCGACATCAGTTCAAACGGAATGGCGTAGCCCGAGAAGATCCACTTGCCGAGCTCGCCCACGTTGTCCGAGGGCAATTCGGCGGACGGCGCCGGGAAGTCCGCGGTGCGGATGGCAAAGAACAGGATGCCGAACAGCGCCAGACAGCCGATCGCGGCCAGGGTTTCCTGCAGCGGCCGCACCTGTTCCTGCTGGTGGTCGTGCCGCGTCATCATGATCCCGAAGATCATCAGGATCGTCACCGCGCCGACATAGACCAGCACCTGGACGAACGCCGGAAACTCCGCGCCAAGCAGCACGTACAGGCCGGCCAGGGAGATGAAAGTGAAGGCGAGGGCCAGCACCGTGTGCACGACGCGGGTCAGGTTCAGGGCCAGCACCGCGCCGGAGATCGCACAAACCGCCAGCACGAAGAAGGCCGCCAGTTCACCGGTCCATTCAAGGTTAAAATTGAACACGGCTTATTTGGCGCCTCCTTTCGGTGCCCCGATGTTGTTGTTGTCGCGGCGGATGTTCGTGTTGTTCGCCTCCAGCCACTGGCGATCCTTGAACAGCTCGTCGCGGCTGTAGGCGGCCAGCTCGAAGTTGTTCGTCATGACAATCGCCTCGGTCGGGCACACTTCCGTGCACAGGTCGCACAGAATGCAAATTTCAAAATTGATGTCGTAGGTGTCGATGACCTTGCCCTTTTTCTCCGGATCGGGATTGGGCTTGCCGGTCAGCGTGATGCAGCCGGTCGGACAAATGCGCGCGCACTGGTTGCACACGATGCACTTGTCCGGATCGAAATGCTGAATGCCGCGGAAGCGGTCGGGCATCTCAATCGGCACATCCGGATACTTCGTGGTGACTTTCTTCGTCCCCAGCGTCTTCAGCGTGACGCCGAGTCCCTTCATCAGTCCGATCATGCGTCAACCCCCCCATCCGAACCATTGAATGCCCGCCGCCGTCACCAGAATGTTCAGGATGGCCAGCGGCACCAGCACCTTCCACGCCATTCCCATGAGCTGGTCCACCCGCAGCCGCGGGAAGGTGGCGCGAATCCAGAACACGCTGAACACGATGAACAGGAATTTCAGAATGAACCAGACGATGCCCGGAATAAAGTCAAGCTGCGGCAGCGGCGGATTCCAGCCGCCCAGGAACAGGAGCGTCGTCAAGCAGGCGATCGCGTACAAGTACACGTACTCCGCCAGCATGAAGAACGCGAAGCGGAAACCGCTGTACTCCACGTGATAGCCGGCGACCAGTTCCGACTCCGCCTCCGGCAGGTCGAACGGGGTCCGGTTCAGTTCGGCCAGCGCCGACACGATAAACACGCCAAAACCGATAATTTGGGGAAGAAAATTCCAGTTCCAGAAATACCCTTCCTGCGCCTGGACGATCTCCCGCAAATTGAGGCTGCCGGTCATCATCGCGACCCCGACTACGGACAGCACGAGGGGCACTTCGTAACTGATCATCTGCGCCCCTGAACGCATGCCGCCGAGCAGGGCGTACTTGTTGTTGGATGCCCAGCCGGCGATGACGACGGAGATCGTGGTGACGCCCGAAAGGGCCACATAATACAGGAAGCCGACGTTCACGTCCGCAAACTGCAGGTTCATCCCGTACGGAATGATCGCCAGCACGGCGAAGGACGGCACGAAGGCCAGCGCCGGCGCGAGAATGAACAGCGCCCGGTCCGCCTTGGCCGGAATGACGTCTTCCTTGAGCAACAGCTTCGCCACGTCGGCCACCGTCTGCAGCAGACCGAACGGACCGACCCGGTTCGGCCCTTTGCGGAACTGCATCCAGCCGATGACCTTCCGTTCAAAATAGATGGCGTATGTGACGAAAACGATGACCACCGCCAGCACGGCCACCGCGCCCAGCGTGAAGATCCCGGCGTTCGTCCAGCTCAGGGGTTCATCCCAATAACGCTGCATCAGCCGTCAACCTCCCCGAGCACGATGTCGATGGAGCCGAGAATGGTCACCAGGTTGGTCATGCTTTCGCCCACCAGCAGTTTGGGCAAAATTTGCAGATTGACAAACGACGGCCGCCGGAATTTCAGGCGGTACGGCTCGGCCTTGCCGCGGGAGACGATGTAGCAGCCGAGCTCGCCACGCGGCGATTCGATGCGGACGAACACTTCCCCGACCGGCGGCCGGATGACCCGGGGGACCTTGCCCATCGTTTCGCCTTCCGGCGGAAACTGTTCGAGCGCCTGCTCCAGGATGCGCAAGCTCTGGCGGATTTCCTCCATCCGCACGTAATACCGGTCGTAGCAATCCCCGTTCTTGCCGACCGGAACGTCGAACTCAAATCGATCGTATATACAGTAGGGTTCGTTTTTGCGCAAATCCCACTTGACGCCGGTGCAGCGCAGGTTCGGGCCCGACAGCCCGTATTCGATCGCCGTCCGGGCGTCGTAGGCGCCGACGCCTTTGACGCGGGAGAGGAAGATCTCGTTGCCGCTCACCAGGTTATGGTACTCGTCCAGGTGGCTTTTCATGTCCTTCACGAACTGCTTCACGCGGTCGATCCAGCCTTCGGGCGCGTCCCATTTGACGCCGCCGATGCGCATGTAGTTGTACGTCAGCCGCGCGCCGCACAGTTCGTTGAACAGTTGCAGGATCCGCTCCCGGTCGTTGAATGCAAAAAGGAACGGGCTGAGCGCGCCGATGTCGAGCAGGTACGTGCCCCACCAGACCAGGTGGCTGGCGATGCGCTGCAGTTCCATGGCAATCAGCCGAAGGAACTGGGCACGCTCCGGCACCTCGATGCCCATCATTTTTTCCACGGCGTAACAGAGCACGTAGTTGTTCGTCATCGCCGACACGTAGTCCATCCGGTCGGTGTACGGGATGATCTGCGTGTAGTTCAGGCTTTCCGCGAGCTTCTCGGTGCCGCGGTGAAGGTAGCCCGTGACCGGCTCCGCCTCGGTGACGATCTCCCCGTCGAGCTTGACGACGATGCGCAACACGCCGTGTGTGCTCGGGTGTTGGGGGCCGACGTTGAGCAGCAGTTCTTCGGTTCGGGTTGTCAAACGCTTACACCTCCGGATCGACCGGGACGTAATCTTTGCGCAGCGGATGTCCGACCCAGTCGTCGGTCAACATGATGCGGCGCAAATCCGGATGGCCCGGAAAATCGATGCCAAGCAAATCGTAGATTTCCCGCTCCTGCCAGTCGGCCGTCTTCCACAGCGGGACGACCGAAGGAACCGACGGCCGGTCGCGGTCGGTGCGCACCTTCACGCAGTACATGACGCCGCTGTCCATGTTCAGCAGATGGTAGACCACTTCCATGTGGGTCTCGTGGTCGACCCCGGCCACGTTGCGCAAGTATTGGCAGCGGAAGTTCTCGTGGTCGCGCAGGAGCTCCGCCGTTTTCAGCCAGTGCTCGGCGCGGATGACCAGCGTCGGCAGGTCGTCGTTCAATTCGTTGAGCGAAGCCTCTTCGACCGCGTCTTCCGCGACCAGTTCCCGGATCAATTGCACCGCGCGATCGAGAAGCGGCTGGTTCGGCGACGGCGGTTTCGGCGGCGCTTCGGGTGCGTCGCCTCCCGTGGCAGCGCTTCCGGCGGCAGCCGCCCCTTCTCCTCCCGCCGCGGCAGCCTTGGCCGCCCGCGCCGCGAGCGCCGCCTGGCGGCGGGCTTCCCGTTCTTCCGGCGTGAGCGGACGCCGTTCCGGCTTCGCCGGAGCGGCCGCTTCCCCTTCCGCCGCAGCGGCGGGCGTTTCGCCGCTTGCCGCCGCGCCGGCGTCCGGCCGTTCCCCGCCTTCGGGCGCGCGCTCCGGCTGCTCCGTTCCGTTCACCGGGGATTGTTCCTGTTTTTGCTCTTCGCTCATCCGTCCGTCACCCGCTTCCCGGTTCTGGCTTCATAGCGAATTTTTTCCTGAAGCTTGTTGATGCCGTAAATGAGCGCCGCGGGATTGGGCGGACATCCCGGAATGTAGACGTCCACGGGCACGATCTGGTCGACTCCCTTGACGACGGAATAGGATCGCACATACGGTCCGCCCGCCGTGGCGCAGGACCCCATGGCGATGACCCATTTCGGTTCGGGCATTTGCTCATACAGTTGGCGCACGAGCGGCGCCATCTTCTTGGTCACCGTGCCGGACACGATCATCAGGTCGGCCTGGCGCGGCGAAGCCCGAAACATGACGCCGAACCGGTCCAGGTCGTAGTGCGGGGCGCCGGCGGTCATCATTTCGATGGCGCAGCAGGCCAGCCCGAAGGTGAGCGGCCACATCGAGTTGCTGCGCACCCAGCCTTTCAGTTGTTCGAACGTGCCAAGGAACACGTTCCGCTCGAGTTCCCGCCGTTCTTCCAGCGTGACGTTGCTCAAATCGAATTCCATTCCAGCACCTTCTTTTTCCAGGCGTAGAGGAGACCGACCAGCAGCAGACCGAGGAAGATGATCATTTCCACCAATGCAAAAAGACCGAGCTTCTCATAAGCGACGGCCCAGGGATACAGAAATGCAATTTCCACGTCAAAAACGACAAACATGAGCGCGTACTGGTAATAGCGGACATTGAACCGCACCTGACTGACGCTTTCGGGTACGTTGCCGCTCTCGTACGTCGTTGTTTTCGCCGGATTCGGCTTGCTCGGGCGCAACAGCCTGCCGATCCAAAGCACCACGATCGGAAACACGATGCCCAGGATAAGGAAAATGGCCACGATTACATACGAATTGACATACGTGTGACCCATGCCACCGCCTCCGCAAGCTGTCTTTAGGAAATTGGCCCGACGGGAAACGACAGCCGCTGTACGGCCAAAATCCTTAGACAATTATAACAAAGCAATCCAGTCAAGTCCATGAAAAAGCGTTTACGCCGTTACGCCGGGCCTATGATCCCTGTCGCATCTTCCGGGCGAAATGCTCGGCGATCTTGCGGCCGTGAAACCGTCCCGTTTCGATGAAAATTTCATTTGCATCCCGGCCCGAGGCGACCACGCCGGCCAGGTACAACCCGGGCACGTTGGTTTCCATCGTGTTCGGATCGTGGGCCGGCGGCGTGTCGCCGTCCGGCGCGTCGATGCCCATCGCGCGCAGGAACGAGCGGTCCGGACGAAAGCCGGTCATCGCCAACACGAAGTCGCACGGAAGTACGTCCGTTGCGCCGGAGACGTTCCGCACCACGACGCTGTCGGGGCGAATTTCGGTCACGTGCGTCTGCAGGCGCAGGCCGATCCGCCCTTTGCCCACCGCGCTGTCAAACAACGGCCGCACCCACGGCTTGATGTTCGGCGACACCGCTTCCCCCCGGTAGACGACTGTCACCTCCGCGCCGACGCGATCCAGTTCGAGCGCCGCGTCCACCGCCGAGTTGCTCCCGCCGACGACGACGACGCGGGTTCCCGCATACGGATGCGCCTCGCGGAAAAAGTGGCTGACGTGCGGCAAGTCTTCCCCCGGAACGCCGAGCCGGTTCGGGTGATCGAAGTAACCGGTGGCCACCACCACGGCGCGGCTCGCGGTTTCCCGTTCCTCGCCGGTGCGCGTCACGGAACGAACGAGGAACCCCTCTTCCCGGCGTTCCACGGCCGTCACCCTTTCGTACCGGCGAATGCGGAAATGGCGCCGCTCGGCAACCGTGCGGTAATAGTTCAGGGCCTCGTTGCGATACGGTTTCGCGTTCGGCGTGACAAACGGCACACCGGCGATTTCCAGCAATTCGGGCGTGCTGAAAAACTGCATGTTCGTCGGATAGCAAAAGATCGAATGGGCGATATTTTCCTTTTCGATGATCAGCGGATCGAACCCGCGATCCTGCAGTTCCGCGGCGGCCGACAGGCCGCAGGGACCGGCGCCGATGATGACGACGTCTTCCATTCCCAACATCCCCTTTCGCTTGCGGGCTGCTCCTCTGGTTGCCTTATTCATCTTACCACAAAGCGGGCGTCCGGCAATCTCATGTTTGGCGGCGGGAACGGGCAACCGGTGATCGCCATCGGATTTTCACCCTGACCCTGTGGCCGCAGGCGCCCGGTGATCGCAGCCGGGAAGTCCCGTTTTCCTGATCCAGCGGTTGGCTCATTTTTTTGCAAAAATGCTCTATATATCCGGTCCTCAAGCCAAAAAATATTGAATCTGATGTATTTTTACAGTCTATTGGGCCTGTTTTGCTTTTTTCAGCCCTTATGAAATGTAATTTTGCAATATATTGCTGATGAATCGCCCCTTGTCCACCCGGCCCCAAAATAAAATCGCCGGCCCGGGATCGCGCCAGATCCCGAACCGGCGATGCGTCACGAGGCTTGAGCCGGATCCGTTTCACGTCTGCTCCGAAACTTCGAGACGGGTCAGCGCCCGTTGCAGCGCAAGCTGGGCGCGCTTGAAGTCGATGTCTTCCCGCTTCGCCGCCAGCCGCGCCTCGGCCCGTTCTTTCGCCTGCCGGGCGCGCAAGACGTCGATGTCGTCGCCCCGCTCGGCCGCTTCGGCCAAAATGACGACCTTGTCCTTGCGTACTTCCATGAAGCCGCCGTGAACGGCGATCTTCTCCTCGCCGCCCGCCTTCTTCACCCGGACCGGCGCGATCCGGAGCGGCGTCACCAGCGGGATGTGGTTCGGCAAAATGCCGAGTTCGCCGGCGACGCCCTTGACGGACACCATCTCGACGTCTTCCTCGTACACCTTGCGCTCCGGCGTCACGATTTCCAACCGCAGGGTGCTCATCGCGATCCCTCCACAGGCCGGTCAGACGGCCGCCTCGGCGGCGAGCCGCTTCGCTTTCGCGATGGCGTCGTCGATCGTCCCCACGTTGTGGAACGCCGGTTCCGGCAGATCGTCGTGTTTCCCTTCGAGAATTTCCTTGAACCCGCGCACCGTTTCCTTGACCGGCACGTACACGCCCGGGATGCCGTTGAACGGCTCGGCCACGTGCAGCGGCTGGGACAGGAACAGTTCGACGCGGCGGGCCCGGTGCACGATCAGCTTGTCTTCTTCGGTAAGCTCGTCCATGCCGAGAATGGCGATGATATCGAGCAGTTCCTTGTAGCGCTGCAGGATGCGCTTGACGCCTTGCGCCACTTCATAGTGCTCCTGGCCGACGATCTCCGGCGTCAGGATACGCGATGTGGACGCAAGCGGGTCGACGGCCGGGAAGATCCCCTTCGCCGCGATTTCGCGCTCGAGGTTGGTCGTCGCATCCAGGTGGGCGAACGTGGTCGCCGGGGCCGGGTCGGTGTAGTCGTCAGCCGGCACGTAGATGGCCTGGATCGAGGTGATGGAGCCTTTCTTCGTGGACGTGATCCGTTCTTGCAGTTGCCCCATCTCCGTCGCCAGCGTCGGCTGGTAACCAACCGCGGACGGCATCCGGCCGAGCAGGGCGGACACTTCGGAACCGGCCTGGACGAAACGGAAAATGTTGTCGATGAACAGCAGCACGTCGCGGCCTTCCACGTCGCGGAAGTATTCCGCCAGCGTCAGGCCCGTCAGCCCGACGCGCAGGCGCGCGCCCGGCGGCTCGTTCATTTGCCCGAACACCATGGCCGTCTTGGAGATGACGCCGGATTCCTTCATTTCGTGATAGAGGTCGTTCCCCTCGCGGGTCCGCTCGCCGACGCCGGCAAACACGGAGATCCCGCCATGCTCCTGGGCGATGTTGTGGATCAATTCCTGCATCGTGACGGTTTTGCCGACGCCGGCGCCGCCGAACAGGCCGATTTTGCCGCCCTTGGCATAGGGGGCGATCAGGTCGATGACCTTGATGCCGGTTTCCAGCATTTCCGGCTTGGTGGACAGATCCTCGAAGGACGGAGCCGGACGGTGAATCGGGTATTCGTAGGTGCGGTCCACTTCACCCGCCCCGTCGATCGGTTCCCCGAGAACGTTGAACACGCGGCCGAGCGTAGCCGGACCAACGGGGATCGTGATCGGTTTGCCGGTATCCACCGCTTCCATCCCGCGCACGAGACCGTCAGTGGACGCCATGGCCACGCAGCGCACGACATTGTCGCCCAGGTGGGTGGCCACCTCCACGGTCAGGTTGATCTCGGGGCCGCCGTCGCTCGATTTGCTCTGGATTTTGATCGCGTTCAGGATTTCCGGGAGATGGCCGTCATCGAAGGCAATATCGACGACCGGTCCCATGACCTGAACGACACGACCCTTGTGCATGCGTTTCCCTCCCAAGTCTTCTTGGTTCCGTGTTGCCGCAACGTCCGTCATGTCGCCGAAGCGACGGTTCCGCCGCCGCGATGCGGCGGTCGCGGTCCGCGGACGGATCGGTCGTTACGACAGCGCGTTGGCGCCGCCGACAATTTCCGATATTTCCTGGGTAATCGCCGCTTGCCGGGCGCGGTTGTATTGCAGCGTCAACTTGTCGATCATCGCCGTCGCGTTCTTCGACGCGTTGCCCATCGCGGTCATCCGCGCTCCGAACTCGCTGGCCTTGCTGTCCAGCACGGCGCTGTATACCAGGGTTTCCGCGTATTTGGGCAACAGCAGGTTCAGCACTTCCTCGGCGGAAGGCTCATATTCGTAACTCGTTTTGTCGTTGGACAGATTCTCCTCGGTGAGCGGGAGCAGCCGTTTCTTGACGGGCACCTGGCTGATGGCGTTGCGAAATTCGTTGTAGACCAGGTACAGCTCGTCGTATTCGCCGCTGATGAACCCGTCCACGGCGGCTTTCGCGATCGGCTGCACGTCCGCATACGTCGGGGAATCCGGCAATCCCGTAACCTCGTGGGCAATCGGAATCTTCCGGCGTCTCAGGAAGTCGCGGCCCTTCCGTCCGATCACCATCACCGTGAATTCTTCCGACGCCGCCTGATGCCTGCGGATTTCGGCCAGCGCGAGACGCAGCACGTTGGCGTTGTAGCCGCCGGCCAGGCCGCGGTCGGAGGTGATGATCAGGTAACCCGTTCGCCGGATCTCGCGCGTCTGAAGCATGGGATGGCCGGGCTGGTCCGTGCCGGAAGCGATGGAAGAAACGACTTCCTTCATCTTCTCGGCGTAGGGACGGGCGGCAATCGCGGCATCCTGCGCGCGTTTCAGCTTCGAGGCCGCGACGAGTTCCATCGCCTTCGTGATTTGCTTCATGCTCTGCATGCTGCGAATTTTTCGCTTGATTTCCCGCATGCCTTTCGCCACTTCATCTCACCACCTTGCTGCCGGCGCCTGCGGCGGGCGCAGCCCGGCGATAGCTGAACCGGGGCGGTGTGGGACGATCCCGGTTTCCGTTGTCCGGCCCGGGTCGGATCGACGCCGGGCGGTCCCTGCCGGCCGTCAGGCCGTTCTCACTCCGATGCGGCAAACGATTTTTTGAATTCCTTGATGGTGTTCGTCAGCAGTTCTTCCGTCTCCGGCGTCAGGTCTTTCGTGTCGCGGATGGAAGCGAAAATTTCCGGCTTGTTCGCGTCGACGTAGCTCAGGAATTCCGCTTCGAAACGGCGCACGTCCTGCAGCGGAATGTCGTCCAGATGGCCCCGCGTGACGCAGAACAGCGACACGACCTGCTTTTCGACCGGCATCGGCTGGTGAACGCCCTGCTTCAAAATTTCCATGGTGCGGGCCCCGCGGTTGAGCCTTGCCTGCGTCACCTTGTCGAGGTCCGAACCGAACTGGGCGAACGCCGCCAACTGACGGTATTGGGCCAGGTCGAGCTTGAGGGTGCCGGCGACCTTTTTCATCGCTTTGATCTGCGCCGAGCTGCCGACCCGGGAAACCGAGATCCCGACGTTGATGGCCGGACGTTGGCCCGCATAGAACAGATCGGATTCGAGGAAAATCTGGCCGTCGGTGATGGAGATGACGTTGGTCGGAATGTAAGCCGAAACGTCGCCCGCCTGGGTTTCAATGAACGGCAGCGCGGTCATGGAACCACCGCCGAGCTTGTCGTTCAGCTTCGCCGCGCGCTCGAGCAGACGGGAGTGGAGATAGAACACGTCGCCCGGATACGCCTCGCGTCCCGGCGGACGGCGCAGCAGCAGCGACAGCTCGCGGTACGCCGCGGCCTGCTTGGACAGGTCGTCGTAGACGATCAGCACGTGCTTGCCGTTGTACATGAAATATTCGCCCATGGCGCAACCCGCGTACGGCGCGATGTACAGCATCGGCGCGGGTTCGGACGCGGTCGCGGACACGACGATGGTGTACTCGAGCGCCCCGAACTTGCGGAGCGTTTCCACGACGTTGCGCACCGTCGATTGCTTTTGTCCGATGGCGACGTAGATGCAGATGACGCCGTTGCCTTTCTGGTTCACGATCGTGTCGATGGCGATCGCCGTTTTCCCGGTTTGCCGGTCGCCGATGATCAGCTCGCGCTGCCCGCGGCCGATCGGAATCATCGAGTCGATCGCCTTGATGCCGGTCTGCAGCGGCTCATACACGGAGCGCCGATCCATGACGCCCGGCGCAGGCGACTCGATCGGACGGAACTTGTTGGTCTGGATCGGTCCGAGGCCGTCGATCGGCTGGCCGATGGCGTTGACGACGCGGCCGAGCAACTCTTCCCCGACCGGAACTTCCATGATCCGGCCGGTGCGCTTCACCTGGTCGCCTTCGCGGATGTCCCGGTAGGGACCCATGATGACGACCCCGACGTTGTCCTCTTCCAGGTTCAACGCCATGCCGTACACGCCGTTGGAGAATTCGAGCAGTTCGCCGGCCATGCATTTCTCCAGTCCGTGCACGCGCGCGATCCCGTCGCCGACGTAGATGACCGTGCCCACGTCGGTGACTTGCATTTCGGACTGGTAATTTTCGATCTGCCTTTTGATCAGCGTGCTGATCTCTTCAGGCCTGATGCTCAATTCGTTCACCCCTGTCATCGGTTACTGCATGATCATCGGTTTCATCCGGTCGTTTGCAGCATTTTTTCCAGTCGGGACAGCTTGCCCTTCAGGCTGCCGTCGTACAGCGTGTCTCCGATGCGTACGGTCAGGCCGCCGAGCAGGGTCGGATCCACGGTAACGTTGAGGCGCACGTCCTTCCCGAGCTTGGCCCGGAACGTGGCGGCCAGCTTGTCCTTTTCCTCGTCGGACAGCGGTCTGGCCGATACGACGCTGGCCTCGATCCGCCCGAGCGCCTCGCCGGCCACTTGCGTATACGCCTCGAGCAGGGCGGGCAGCAGGTCCTGCCGGCGCCGCTCGACGAGCAGGCAGAGCGTATTGAGCACGATCGGCGAGACGGATGGGCCGAACGCGCCGCGCAGCGCGTCGATCTTGGCCGCCGTCGGCACGCTGGGCGCGGCCAGCAGCGTGCGGAATTCAGCGCTGCCGCGAATGGCGTTCACGGCCAGCTTCAGCTGCTCTTCCGTCTCGGCCACCACGTTCCGCTCGCGCGCCAGTTCAAAAAGCGCTTTCGCATAGCGCCTCGCCACCACGGTGCCGCGGCTCATTTCCGGTTCCCCACTTCCTGGAGATATTGCTCAACCAGTTCCTTGTGCGACTGTTCGTCGATCTGCTTTTCGATAATTTTCGAGGCGATCAGCACGGACAGACCGCTGACCTGCGACTTGATCGCGGACAGCGCCTTGTTCTTCTCGCTTTCGATGTCGCGCATCGCCTGTTCGCGCAGCCGGTCTGCCTCCTCACGGGCGGCCTGCACGATCTCTTCGGCTTGCCGCGTGCCGGCGCGCTTGGCCTGTTCGATGATGTCGTAAGCTTCCCTGCGCGCTTCCTGCAGTGCCTGTTTTTGTTCCTCCAGATGCTGCTCGGCCTGCTTGCGGCTTTGTTCCGCGTTTTCAATTTGCTCCGCAATCATCTGGCGGCGTTTCTCCATCACGCTGAAGAGCGGGCCGAACGCGTACCGGTTCAGCAGGAAGTACAGCAAGGCGAACGCGATGATCGCGTACAAGAACGAGGGCCAGTAAAAAGCCACACCTGTCACTCCTTTCGGCAGTGCCGTCGGGCTGTTTTACAAAATATGGGCGAGGAGGGCTCGGGGCCTTCCACGCCCAGACCAGATACGAACCTTGCCTATTAGGCGGTAGCCGCGAAATAAATCAGGAAGCTGATGACGACGCCGAGAATCGGTACGACCTCGACGATCCCGACGCCGATGAACATCGTCGTTTGCAACGGGCCACGGGCTTCCGGCTGACGGGCGATCCCCTCGACCGTCTTGCTGACGATCATCCCGTTACCCAGACCGGCGCCGAGCGCGCCCAGACCGACCGCAAGTGCTGCTGCCAAAAATTCCATCTTGGTTCCTCCTTGAGAAATTGAATTTCGCATTGTTCCATGTCGCGCCCGCCGGCAGCCGGACCTTCAGTGGTCCTCATGCACGGTGGCTTGCGAAATATATACCATCGTCAGGATCGTAAACAGGAACGCCTGAATCGCCCCGACGAAAATGCTGAAGCCTTGCCAGACCGCCAGCAGCGGAATCCCGACCCATTCCATCATCAGGATGGTGGCGATGAGCACCTCACCCGCGAAAATGTTGGCAAATAGACGAATCGCCAGCGTAAGCGGCTTGGTGAAGGTCTCCAGCAGGTTGATCGGGAAAAATACCGGGTACGGCTTGAAATAATGCTTCAGGTAATGCCGTGTATTTCGCGTAAGCCCGAGGTAGTGTACCAGCACGAAGGTGATGGTTGCCAGACCCGCGGTCACGCTCAGATCCGCGGTGGGCGACTTCCACCAGGCAAACGAAAGGTGCTTGCCTTCCTCGTGCGCTTTCTCGACTTTCTCCGCCGACGCGAGCTCCAGGCCGAACACTTCGACCGGGCCGTGATGGCTGTCCTTGACTTCCGTCACAATGCCGAACGGCAACCCCAGCAGGTTGGAAACGAAGATGAACAGGATCAGCGTCATGCCGAGGGAAACGTACTTCTTCGCCTTCTCCAGCGGCATGGTGCTGGCGATCATGTTATGGACGAAATCGGCGACCCACTCGAGGAAATTTTGCATTTTCGACGGGTTGGTCACCGACAGGTTGCGCACGGAAAGCAGCGTCAGAACCAGCACGATGATGAAGGACACGGTGATCGCAATGAAGCTTGACAAGTCGATCGGAATGCCCCCGACATCGACCACCGGAAATTCATGCATGTATCGTTGTCACCCCTTTCCGCGGCAGAGGATCAGGAGCGTTTCCGCAAGATTCCAGCCAACAACAACGCAAAAGGCATAAAAAAACTGCCGATCAATGCGAAAATCAGGGAAACGTGCTCCGGAAACCGAAGCGACACCATACAGACGAGCAGCACCACGGCCGCCCGGGCGACAAATCCGATACCGCCCCGCAGACGTTTTCCCTCGGCCGCCATCCGCGTCAGCAACTCGACCCTGCGCCGCAAGATGGCGCTGTTCCACATGCTGGCCAGCACGCCAAGCGCCAGCCCCGCGCATGCGGGACGGACGGCAGGGACGAACGCCCATGTCAGAAGACATGCGGATAGGGTAAACAGGGCCGCACGGAGCGCCGGCGCGAACAGGTCATTCATGGTTGTCCTCCAGAAACTTCTTGAGCAACAACACGACCGAGAAGATGCCGAGGAAAAAACCGACGAGCACGCCGGCCAACATCCATCCGGCGCCTCCGCCAAAAAGGCCGGCTAGATAACGGCCGACCAGATACCCCAACACCGTGAAGATCGCGATATCGGCTCCGATGGCGCCCACCAGTCCCGCCGCGCGCCACGGATTGTCATCCCGCGAAGGATGTCGCATGTGTTTTCACCTGTCAATCGTCACCTATTCTAACGAAGGTGAACGATGTTTGTCAATTCATCGCTTTGCAAACTTTGCGTAAAAAAATGTTGCAAAAATCCGATACGGCCGGGTCTCTCCGGCTGCCGGCAACCATACAGCCTAACTGTACGCTGTATATTTCGGCGGCGGTTCGCCGGCGCGGGCGGCGCCGGCGAATCCGGCGGCTCAGGACGGCCGGAACGGCGCGGGACGCTCGCCCCGGCCAAAATGGTGCAGGATCGCCTGCGCGATCCGCGCGGACGCCCGCCCGTCCCCGTACGGGTTGGCGGCGCGGCTCATCCGCCGGTAGGCCGCTTCGTCCGTCAGCAGGCGGTGCGCCTTCGCGTACACCCGGTCCTCGTCCGTGCCGGCCAGCTCGAGCACGCCCGCCTCGATGCCTTCCGGGCGCTCGGTCGTCTCGCGCAGCACGAGCACCGGCACGCCGAACGAGGGCGCTTCCTCCTGCAGGCCGCCGGAGTCCGTCAGGATCAGATGCGTGTGCGGATAGAAGTTGTGCAGCTCCACCACGCCGAGCGGATCGGTCAGCCGGATGCGCGGGTGACCGCCGAGCACTTCCACGGCCGTCTCGCGCACCGCCGGACTCGGATGCACGGGGTACACGACGGCGATGTCCTCGAACTCGTCGGCGAGGCGGCGCACCGCGCGGAAGATCCGCCGGTGCGGCTCGCCCTGCGCCTCCCGCCGGTGCGCGGTCATCAGGATGAGCCGCTTGCCCTTCGCCCAATCCAGCAGCGGATGGGTGAAATCCTTGCGGACCGTGTACCGGAACACGTCGGTAATCGTGTTTCCGGTCACGTAAATCGCGTCTTCCGGCTTGTTTTCCTTCCGCAAATTGCCCGCCGACCAGTCCGTCGGGGCGAAATGCAGATCGGCCAGCACGCCGGTCAGTTGCCGGTTCATCTCCTCCGGGTACGGCGCCAGCTTGTTCCATGTACGCAGCCCGGCTTCGACGTGCCCGACCCTGATCTGCTGCAGGAACGCGGCATAGCTGGCCAGGAACGTCGTCAGCGTGTCGCCGTGCACCAGCACCAGATCCGGCCGCTGTTCGCGCAGCACCGGTTCCAGTCCCTGCAGCACGCGGATGGTGATGTCATGCAGCGATTGGCGCTCTTGCATGACGTTCAAATCGAAGTCCGGCCGGATGCCGAACACGTCCAGCACCTGGTCGAGCATTTGCCGGTGCTGCGCGGTTACGCACACGATCGTTTCGAACTGTTCCGGATGTCGCTTCAGTTCCAGAACGAGCGGCGCCATCTTGATCGCTTCCGGCCGCACGCCGAAGATCGTCATCACTCGAATTGGCTTTGCCAACGGCTTCTCTCCCTCCCATGCGCCAACGGCCAGGATGAGCCGGAGGCTCACCGTCCCGGCGCATCACTCCGTGCCGAACAAACGGTCGCCGGCGTCGCCGAGACCGGGCACGATGTATCCGTGTTCGTCAAGCCGCTCGTCCACGGCGGCGGTGAAAATGTCCACGTCCGGATGCGCTTCCTGCACCGCCTTCACGCCTTCGGGCGAAGCGATCAGGCACATCAGCTTCGTCGGCCGGCAGCCCCGCTCCTTCAGCAGCGAAATGGCCGCGTTGGCCGAGCCGCCGGTGGCCAGCATCGGATCGATGACGATCAGATCCCGCTCCTCCGCGTCCGTCGGCAGGCTTACGTAATACTGCACCGGCTTGAGCGTCTCCGGATCGCGGTAGAGCCCGATATGGCCGACCTTCGCGGACGGCAACAGCCTGAGCAGCCCGTCCACCATGCCGAGTCCGGCCCGCAAGATCGGAATGAGCCCGACTTTCCGGCCGGCGATCACCTTCCCGGCGGCGCGCGCCACAGGCGTCTCCACCGAAGTATCCTCCAGCGGCAGATCCCGCGTCACTTCAATGCCGATCAGCGTGGCCACTTCATTGACAAGCTCGCGGAATTGCTTCGTGTTTGTCGTTTTGTCGCGAATGATGGTCAGCTTGTGTTGAATCAACGGATGGTCGCAGATGACCAGACGCCCCATCCCATTCCTCCCCTTCCTGCGCTCCGCTTGCCCGTACATTATACCATTTGCATGCGCCTTGCGGTATCATGCGACAAAAATCGGCGGCGCCGTTTTTTTCCGCGCCGCGACCCGCGCGCCGTCGACGCACCATCAGGCGGGCGAACGCATAGCCTATACCAGCCTAAAACAGGGAGGAATGCCCATGGCCAATGCCGCATCGGCAAACGAAACGATCCTGTATCAGGCCGCACCCGGCTGGTCCGAGCAGGCGCGCAAAATTCGCCATCACCTGAGCATGATCTGCGGACAGTGCACACACCGCAAGGTCCGCGTGCAAACCGTCGACGGCTCCGTCTACGAGGGCATCGTCATCGGCACCGACGGTTGCCACCTGCATCTGCTGGTCGGACCGGAAGTGAGAAACGCGTACGCATACGGGTACGGCGGAGAGGACGCGCGGTTCTTCGGCCCGTTTGGCGCCAGTTCCATTTTGACGCTGGTGCTTTACGAACTGCTGGTCATCTCGTTGCTGGCCTGACCGTTGCAAGGACGGATGCGCTGCGGCCGGCAAGGCGCGGCCGGGGGACGCCCCGTAACGGGGCCGTTTTTCTTTTTCCATGGCAAATGTATCGCAAACGACCGCCCCCCGGCCTGGTACGGATCGGACGACTGGAAGGAACCCGAGTGATACGCCATCGCCGGTAGAGGACGCCCCGCGACTTCGGTCCTGCGGGAGCCGCCCGCTGGCAATTCGCTCCCGCAACCCCTAAAATAAAAAGAAAAAACAGGAGGGAGAGATTGCCTTGAGCCACCTGGGATCGCCTTTTTCCCTTAAGGGACTTCAGTTGCGAAACCGCATCGTCATGAGCCCGATGTGCCAGTACATGGTCGAGGCGGAAGACGGGAAGCCGAACGACTGGCATTTCGTGCATTACACGTCCCGCGCCGTCGGCGGTACCGGGCTGATCATCATCGAGATGACCGATGTCGAGCCGGACGGCCGAATCACCAATCGCGACCTCGGCCTGTGGTCGGATGAGCACATCCCCGCGTTCCGCCGCATCGTGGACAGCATCCATCGGCATGGCGCCAAAGTGGCGGTGCAGATCGCCCACGCCGGCCGGAAAGCGCAGGACGCCGAAACGCCGGTCGCCCCCTCGCCGATCGCGTTCGACTCCACGTTCCGGACCCCGCGCGAGCTGACCGCCGACGAAGTGCGGGCGATGGTGGACAAATTCGCCCAGGCGGCCCGGCGCGCCGTAAAAGCCGGCGTGGACGCGGTCGAACTGCACGGGGCGCACGGCTATCTGCTGCACCAGTTCCATTCTCCGCTGACGAACCGGCGCAAGGATGAGTACGGACAGGACCTCTCCCGGTTCGGCACGGAAGTGGTCCGGGCGGTCAGGGCGGAGCTCCCGGCGGACATGCCCCTGCTCATGCGCATTTCCGCGGTCGAGTACGCCGAGGGCGGATACGGGCTGGATCACGCCATCGAGCTGTGCCGCAAATACCGCGACGCCGGCGTCGACCTGTTCGACGTGTCCAGCGGCGGCGAATCGCCGACGGGGGCGAAGCCGTACCCCGGATACCAGGTGCCGTTCGCGCGCGCGATCCGGGAGAAGGTCGGCGTGCCGGTCATCGCGGTCGGCCTGCTGGACGATCCCGTCCTGGCGGAACATGTGGTGGCCAGCGGCGCCGCGGATCTGGTCGCCGTGGGCCGGGGCATGCTGCGCAACCCGTACTGGGCAATCGACGCGTTGCGCGCGCTGGGCGACAAGGCGCCGGTGGCCGAGGCGTACGTGCGCGGATATTGAGCGGGCGGTTTCTCCCGATTCTCATGCAATGGCACACCCCCAGTCGGATCCGGACTGGGGGTGTCGTCATTTGCTCCCCAAAACGGCGGCCCGCTTGCCCGGAGATGAAATTCATGATACGATTTGAATGATCGTTCAAAATATTGATCAATCACTCAGATCCCTCGCTCGGCGCGGGATCGAACACTCCATTCCGTTTCGGACGGACCGCACGGGAGAGGGTTTCGGATGGACAACCGGAAAGCGGAAGGCGAATTGACGTTCATCGCCGAAGCGCGGCGCACCCAGATCATCAACGCCGCCATCGCGACGTTGGACGAGATCGGCTTTCACCATGCGAGCCTGGCGCAGATCGCGAAACGCGCCGGCATCAGTCCGGCGTTGATCGCGTACCATTTCCGGGACAAACAGGAACTGATGGATCAAACGTTGATCTCGCTCGTCGAAGAGGCGGCCGAGTACGTTCTTCGCCGCGTGGAACAAGCCGATACCCCGACGCGGAAGCTGCACGCGTTCATCGACGCGAGCCTGGCGTACCAGGGCGCCCACCCGCAACGCGCGACGGCGCTGATCGAAATCATTTTCCACGCCCGGACGCCGGACGGCGTGCCGTATTACAAGCTCGAAGATGATGACGACGGCGCCCTCGAATCGACCCTCCGGAACATCCTGGCCGACGGACAGCGGGCGGGGGAATTCCGGGAATTCCATGTGGAGATCATGGCCAGCATCATCCAGTCGGCCATTTTCGAATATGCCGCGAACCGCAGCCTGTCCGCCAAGGTGGATATGGAAACCTATGCGGCCGAATTGACGCGGCTGGTTGACCGTGCGGTGCTGAAGGACGGCGGCCATTGATCGACACCCGGAATGACAGGGAGCGGTCGGACATGGAGAAAAAACGGAAAACCCCTTTGGCGCGCCACGCGCCCGTCCTTTGCCTGCTCGTCATGGCGCCCTGGGTTGGCGAATTTCTGCTCGGCAACAGCCCGCTCAGCCACTTGCCGGGACTGCCGCTTCTCATCCCGCTGTACGGCGGGGGCGCCCTGCTGATTCGGGAGGCGGCCGTCCGCACGGGACACGGGTGGCCGGCCGTTCTGTTGTTTGGAGCGGCTTACGGCATCATCGAGGCGGGACTTGTCGACCAATCGATCTTCAACTTACATTTTGAAAATGTTGATCAAAGAGCGCATATGATCCTTCCGGTCCTCGAAATCGACGCTTATAACGCGCAAGCCTTCGTGATCGGCCACGCCGTCTGGAGCATCACCGTTCCGATCGCGCTCACCGGCATGCTGTGGCCCCACAGACGATCAACGCCGTGGCTGAGCCGGGCCGGTCTCGCGATCTGCGCCGCGATGTATGCCGCCGGCTGCTGGATCGTCTTTCGGTTGATTTATGAGACGGAGCAATTTCTCGCCAGTCCCCGGCAATTGGCCGGTGCCGCCGCCGCGGCCCTGATCCTGATCATCGCCGCACTCCTGACGAAAAAGCGCCATCGTGCGGCGGGCCCGGCGCGGCGGCGGGTTCCCCGGCCGCGGCTGCTCGGCTTCGGTTCCTTTGCGGCGGCCGGTCTGTTCATCATGCGTCCGGAGAGCTGGGGCGGCGTCCTGTTCGGCTTCGCATTGATCGGCATGACCGCCGCGCTTGTTTGGCGGTGGTCACGGCAACCCGATTGGGACCTCCGCCACGAATTTGCGCTGACGGCAGGTGCCGCCCTGACGTATGCATGGCTCGGTTTCGCTCTGACGCTGCTGATCCGGCCGGACGACACGCTGGCGTGGGTCGGCAACGTGATATTTGCCATGGTGGCGATCGGCCTTCTGCTGCTGGCTTACAGGCGCATTCGCCATTTCAGGCCGGAAAGGAAGATGTCAGTGTAACCGGCGGAAGCGTCATGAGGGATCACAGGGAAAAAATGGTTCCCGCATGATTTTCAGGGAAACTGGCGGACTTACGGGAGGAGAATCGATGAAGCGCGTATCGCCGACTTCAACCAACGGTCAAACCGCCGTCGGCCATTCCCCGGCAACCGAGGCGCTCTTGTACGGCGGATTCGGCGCTCTCGGACTGGCGCTCGGCTATTTCCTGCCGCACCTTGCCGATTGGCTTGCCCGGTTGCCCTGGGCGCCGTTCCAGGGACCGGCCCGGCTGATCGCCGAGTTCGACGGTCCGTGGCTGCGGGTCGTCCTGACGGCGCTCGGCGGGATCGCCGGACTTGTCATCGCCCGTGCCGCCGTGCGGGAAATGCTGACCGCCGTCGTGACCGACGCGGAGGTGCGCTTCGAGAAAGACGGAAAGCGGTACGTCATCGGCAAATCGGACATTGGGTCGGTCTTCACCGACGGCAAATATGTGGTGGTGCTCGGCAAGTCCGGTTGCGAACTGCTCCGCGAGAAGATCGACGAACCGGCGAACCGATGGGCCGACGCGTTCCGGAAGCACGGTTATCCATGGTCTGAAGACGGCGATCCCTATCAGGAGCATTACCGGCGGTGGGTGCCGGACACACCGGACCTGCCCGCGGTGGTGAACGCGCTGCTGAAAGCCAGGGAACGGGCCCTGCAGAAAAAGGACCGGGCGGATATCGAGGATCTGCGGAAGGAACTGGTAAAACTCGGTTACGTCGTGCGGGAAGAGGAAACGCGCCAGTACTGGCGCAAGGTACCCGGCCCGGAAGGCCGGGATCGGGGTTGACCGGCGCGTCGCATCCCGGCCGACGAGCCCTTACCCGTCACGGCCCCGATGCGGACGTTCCCGCTCCCCATCCGAAGAGACGGCCGCCAAGACGCAACGAAGGGACAGCCTCCCGGTGGAGGCTGTCCCTTCTGCGTTCCTGCGAATGAACGGACCGGACGTCCAAGTCGCGCCGTCCGGATGGCCGACGTCAATACGCCAGATCCGGATAGAGCGGATACTGTTCCGTCAGTTCCCGCACGATGTTCCGAGCTTGTTGCAGCGTCGCTTCGTCCTGCGGGTTTTTCAACGTCATGGCGATCGCGCGGCCGATCGTCTTCATGGCGTCGATGCCCATGCCGCGGGACGTGACCGCCGGCGTGCCGATGCGGATGCCGCTGGTGACCAGCGGGCTGGTCGGGTCGTAAGGAATGGCGTTCTTGTTGACGGTGATGCCGACGGAATCCAGCACCCGTTCGGCGTCCCGGCCGGTAATGTTCAAATTGCGCAGGTCCACCAGCATCAGATGGTTGTCGGTGCCGCCGGAAACAAGGGTGAGTCCTTCTTCCAGCAGCGTTTCGGCGAGCGCCTTGGCATTGTCGACGACCTGTTTGGCGTACGCCTTGAAATCCGGCTGCAGCGCTTCGCCGAAGGCCACCGCCTTGGCGGCGATGATGTGCATGAGCGGGCCGCCCTGCGTGCCCGGGAACACCGCCTTGTCGATCGCCTGCGCCCAGGCCTTGCGGCACAGGATGAGGCCGCCGCGCGGGCCGCGCAACGTTTTGTGCGTCGTCGAGGTGACGAAATGGGCGTGCGGCACCGGGCTCGGATGCAACCCGGCGGCCACGAGTCCGGCGATATGCGCCATATCGACCATCAACAGCGCGCCGACGTCCTGGGCGATCTCGCCGAGCACGGCGAAATCAATGATGCGCGGGTAGGCGCTGGCGCCGGCGACGATCAGACGGGGCCGGTGCTTGAACGCGGCTTTGCGCACTTCGTCGTAGTCGATGGTCTGCGTTTGTTCGTTCACGCCGTAAGCGACGAAATTGTACAGCAGGCCGGAGGCGTTCACCGGGCTGCCGTGCGTCAGATGGCCGCCATGCGCCAGGTTCATGCCGAGCACGGTGTCGCCCGGCTTCAGACAGGCCAGATACACGGCCAGGTTGGCCTGCGCGCCGGAGTGCGGCTGCACATTGGCGTGATCGGCGCCGAACAGTTCCTTCGCGCGGTTGCGGGCGATGTCTTCCACGATGTCGACATGTTCGCATCCGCCATAGTACCGTTTGCCCGGATAGCCTTCCGCATATTTGTTCGTCAGCACGGTGCCCATCGCTTCCAGCACGGCCCGGCTGACGATGTTTTCCGAGGCGATGAGTTCGAGGTTGTTCCGCTGGCGGGTCAGCTCCAGGTTCAGCGCCTTGACGATTTCCGGATCTTGTTTGCGCAAAAATTCGGACATGGGTCGACGTCCTCCTTCTGGATCACGGGCCGTGACAGCCCGTCTGAATTAATCAACAGCGGCTGCCGCAGGGGCAGACCGTATCGTTCGGAACGGGAACAAGTGCCGGCCGGCCCGGCGTACGGGCCGGCGCCGCAACCGGATCAGCGGCAGGCGTCGCCGTCGCTTTCCGGAAGCGCATAGACGGCGCGCGCGCCGCCGATCAGCTTCGGACGCGTATACGCCGCGATCACCCGCGCCTCGCCGATCTGGCGGATCGACGGGCGGAACGGCACCGCCACGGGACGCAAATGCATCCCGATGAGCGTTTCGCCGATGTCGACGCCGGCATGGGCCGCCACCGCCTCCACCAGGCAGGGATCGCGCATCCGCCGCCAGGCGTAGGCGGCCATGGAACCGCCGGCTTTGGGCACGGGGACAGCGGACACTTCCGTCAGCCCGAGCGCTTCCGCCGCGTCGCGTTCCATCGCCAGCGCGCGGTTCAGATGCTCGCAGCATTGCCAGACCGGCACGAAGCCGTGCTTCGCGCGGGCGCGCTCCACGCCTTCGTAAAGAGCGGCGGCCACCGCTTCGGCGCCGGCCGTGCCGATCCGTTTCCCCTGCACCTCGCTCGTGCTCACGCCGAACACGATGAGCCGCCCGGGGCGGAGGCGTCCGGCCTCCACCAGTTCGTCCAGCACCGTTTCGATCTGGCGCGCCCACTGTTCCGGTTCCCGGGCGTTCATGTCCCGTCCCTCAATTTTTCTTCCAGTTGACGCACTTTCGCAATCCGGGCGCAGTGACGTTCTTCCCCGGAAAACGGCGTGTCCAGCCAGACGCGCACGATTTCCAGCGCCAGCCCCGGACCGATCACCCGCGCGCCCATCGCCAGCACGTTCGAGTCGTTGTGCTCGCGGGTCGCCTTCGCCGAAAACACGTCGTGCACCAGCGCGCAGCGGATGCCCGGCATCTTGTTGGCCGCGATCGACATGCCGATGCCCGTGCCGCAGATGAGAATGCCCCGCTCCGCTTCGCCCCTGACGACGAGGTCGCACACCGGCATAGCGTAATCCGGATAATCGACCGAACCTTCACCGTGGCTGCCGACGTCCCGAACCTCATGTCCCTGCTTGCGCAAAAATTCGACAATTTCATTCTTCAGCCCGACTCCGCCGTGGTCGGCGCCGATGGCAATTTTCATGCGGACAACCTCCTTTGGCTGATTGTTATTATACCGAAAAAACAACGAAAGAGCAGAACGTGCCGCAGCACGCTGCTCTTTGCCCAGGCGACCGGCCGTCCATTCCGATGCTCCACCGTGGTTAATTCCACTCATGTCGCCAGTCACATCGGAACCTGCAATTTTCCTTTATCATAGCAGGAGAAGCGACTTAAATCAATCGGCAACATCGCCCGGAACGTCCGCGGTTCGCGGCGGCAGAGCGGTTTCGGAAGTTCACCGGTTTCGGAGATTCACCGGTTACCGGTTTCGGGGATTCCCACCGGTCATCCGTCCGTCCTTCTCCGCCCTTCCATCACGATGTAGCGGTCGCAGATCGCCTCCACGTCCTCCCGGTCGTGCGTCACAAACAGGCAGGTCATGCCGGTCCGCCGCAAAATGGCCCCGAGTTCGTCGCGGATCGACACCCTCAGGTCGGCGTCCAGATTGCTGAACGGCTCGTCCATGAGCAGCACGTCCGGATTGGGAGCGAGCGCGCGCGCCAGGGCCACCCGCTGCCGCTGGCCGCCGCTCAGCTCATGGGGGTACCGGTTCTCGAACCCCGTCATGCGCACCAGCTCCAGCGTCTGCCGCACGCGGGCCTCGCGTTCGCGCCGCGGCAACCGGAACAGGCCGAAGCCGACATTGCGCGCGACCGTCAAATGGGGGAACAGGGCGTAATCCTGGAACACCATGCCCACGCCGCGTTTTTCCGGCGGGACGAAACAGCCGTCGTCCACCACGCGTTTGCCCGCGATGGCGATGGACCCCGCCGAGGGGGTTTCCAGTCCCGCGATCAGCCGGAGCAGCGTGCTTTTGCCGCTTCCGCTCGGGCCGAGAACGCCGACGATCTCCCCTTTTTCCAGGGACAGCGAAAAGCGCTCGATAATCGGCGGCTGCCGGCGGGAATAGGCGAACGCCAGATCACGGATTTCCACAAAGCTCATGGTTCCGCTCTCCTTTCGGCCAGATGCAGGACGAGCACCGAAAGCAGACTGATGGCAATGATCAGGAGAGAAGGAACGGCCGCTTCGATGATTTGCTCGTCTTTGGCGTACCGGTACGTCTGGGTCGCAAGCGTTTCGAAATTGAAAGGCCGAAGCAGCAGGGTGAGCGGGAGTTCCTTGCAGATCTCCACGAACGTCAGGAGAAAACCGCCGGCGACCGATCCCCCGAGCAGCGGCAGATCAACCTTGAAAAACGACCGGGTCCTGCCGTGCAGAAGAAGGCGCGACATCTCTGAATACCGGGTTCCGATCCGCTCGAAGCCGGCTTCCACCGCGTTGTAGCCCGTGGCGGTAAACCGGATGACATAGCCCAGGAGCAGCATCGCCAGGGACGTGCTGAGCACAAGCGGACGCTCGCCCCAGCCCAGGGAAGCGTACAGGGGAGCCAGCCAGCCGTCGATCCGGATGAACACGGCCAGAATGCCGATGGCGATCACGGCCCCCGGCGCGGCGTAACCGGCCGTCACCCATTTCGACAGCAGCCCGCTGAAGACGGTCCGCTTGCGGCACACGTTGGCCACGACCAGCGAGACCGTCATGATCGCCAGGGCGGCGCCCGAGGCGACGGCGACCGAATTCAGCGTCCAACGCCAGTAATTCGTCATCCAGACGTCATCAAACGCCCGGACGGCCCATGCGGCCAGCTGCAGCACCGGGATCAAAAAACCGAACGCAAAGACGGCAAAGCACAGCAAGGCGGCCCCCGCGGCCGCGATCCCTTTCAGCCGGACGGGCGTCATCGGCCGCCCCCGGACGCCGGCGTGATACAGACGGCCGCGCCGAAGCAGCCGCTCCAGGAAAAACAGGCCCACCGCCGCGGCCATCAACCAGGACGCCAGCCGCATCGCCGTCTCGACGTCATACATGCCGAACCACGTCTGGAAGATGGCGGTCGTAACGGTGCGCACGCCGAAGTAGCTGGTGACGCCATAGTCCCCGAGCACCTCGTACACCACCAGCACGACGCCGCCGGCGATGGCGGGACGGGCCAGGGGAATCGCCACCCGGAAGAAGACGGTCAGCGGCCTGCCGCCGAGCAGCCTCGCATTTTCCACAAAGGACGCGCACTGGCGCTCCAGGAACGAACGGGCGATCAGAAACACGTACGGATACAAAAACAGCACAAAGACGAACAGCGAACCCTTCGTCGAACTTAGCGCCAGCCACTGTGAGCGCAGCTCGACGCCGAACGTGTTGCGCAGCGTCGTCTGCACCACGCCTGTGTAACCAAGCATGGTGCTGTAAGTGTATGCGGCGATATACGGCGGAATGGCCAGCGGCAGCACCAGCGCCCAGCGGAAAAACCGGCGGAGCGGGAAATCGTGCGCCGCGACCAGCCACGCCAGCGCGACGCCCAGCAAGGCGGTCATGACGCCGGTCAGCACGGTCATCTGCACGGTGCCCGCCACATAATCCTTCAACAAGTATTGCCGGATCTGCCGCCAGTGATCGTTCGGTTCCTGAAACCAGGCCGTGAAAATGACAAGCAGGGGCAGCATCATGAATGCCGCCCATGCCACGCTGGCGATCCGCCAGCCGTCAAGCTCCTTTTGCATGAACCGCCGGACGCGCGCAAAACCCATGGTTACTTCCAGCCCGCTTTGTTGAAAATCTCGATGGCTTTGGCATTATGCACGTGCAGCTGATCAAAGTCAAGTTCCTGTTCCTTGAACTCGCCCCAGGATTTGAGGAGATCCGGAAGCCCGGCGGCGGGGTTGACGGGAAACTCGAAATTGACCGCGGCGATCGTCTCCTGCGCTTCCTTGCCGGTCAGGAATTCGATCAGTCTGATCGCGTTGTCCCGGTGCTTGCCGTGCTTGACCAGGCCGATCCCGCTGATGTTGATGTGCGTGCCGTCGGTTTGCTGGTTCGGGAAGATCACCCCGACCTTTTCGGCCACCTTGACTTCCTCCGGATCCTTGGAATGGGCGAGCAGGCCGATATAATAAGTGTTCATGAGCGCCACGTCGCCGATGCCGGCCGCGATGGCCTTGGCCTGGTCCCGGTCGCCGCCCTCCGGATCCCGCGCGAAGTTGGCGACGAGCCCTTTCGCCCATTCTTCCGCGGCCGCTTCGCCTTTCAGGGCGATGAACGAAGCGAGCAGCGACTGGTTGTACAGGCTGGCGGAGGAACGGACGAGCACTTTCCCTTTCCATTCCGGATCGGTCAGGTCCTCATATGTGGAAAGCCGGGCGGGATCCACCCGGTCCCTGGCATAGGCGATCACGCGGGCGCGGGTGGCCACCCCGATCCAGTAATTGTCCTTGTCGCGGTATTTCGCGGGCACATTCTGTTCAATGGTCTCGGACGTGACGGGTTCCAGGACGCCGTTTTCCTTGGCGTAGGCCAGCACGCCGCCGTCGACCGTAAAGAACAGATCCGCCTGCGTGCTCTCCCCTTCGCGCTTCAGCCGTTCGATGAGTTCCTCGGCTTCCCCCTTGACCACGTTCACTTTGATACCGGTGGCTTCGGTAAATTTTTGAAACAGTTGATCGTCCACCTCATAGTGTCTGGCCGAATACACATTGACCACCTGTTCGCCCGCGGCTTCTTTCCGGTCATCCGCGTTGCCGGGATTCCGGTTGCCGCAAGCCGCCAGGACGGACGCCAGCAAGGCGCCGGCCAGGATCAGGGAGATCGCACGGAACGGTTTCATCTCCATCCTCCTGTGATAATGATAATTATTATCAATCATTCCTCGCAGTTTTTCATTTTAGCCGTCCAGAACCGGACTGTCAAGTTCCTATTCCAACCAATGCCGCAATAAAAAAAAGCGGCCCGCGCTCCCGCGCGGGTCCGTTGCAGCCATTCCTCGGAGAAGGGTTTTCCACGGAATTTTCGCCGATATTTGCCCTTTATCCGGCGGCGTTTTCACCGGCCGCGCCGTCCCCGGCCTCGCCGCCGGCAACCGGCGCGACCTCCCCGGACGCCACCAGCCGGTCCAGCACCCGCTCCAGCGCCCGGCTGATTTCGTCGGCGCTTTGCTCGTACAGCTCGAGCGAACCGCCGAACGGATCGGCGATGTCCAAATCCGGCGGGTTCGCCGCGTCGGCGCCTTCACCCTCACCCGTCCCCGACCCGGAGCCGCCGGCCGCCGTGTGCAGATACGCGTACTCCTTGAGCGTGTACGTTTTGCCGGCCGCGTCCGGGAACCGGCTCAGCAGCGCCTGCTTGTGGCGCACGGTCATCGTCAGGATGAGATCGGCCCACCCGGCGCCGTCTTCTTTCAGCGACGAGGCGCCCCCGGCCGGAAGCGGAACGTTCCGCTTGCGCAGCGCTTCAGCCGCGTGCGCCGAGATCGGCTGCCCGTCCAGCGCGGCCACGCCCGCCGAGCGAACCTCCAGTTCCACCTGACGCTGCCTCGCCATCTCGCGCAACATCGCCTCCGCCATCGGACTGCGGCACGTGTTGCCCGTACATACCAACAAAATGCGCCGGATCATGAAGCCCTCCCCTTTCCTTGTCCTTTTCAAAACAGGAACAGCAACCCGAAACCGAGCAAAATGACGCCGCCGAGCGCCTCGCCGTATTCGCCCGCCAGACGCGACGCTCCCCGCCCGGCGAGCAGACCGGCCACGTTCATCGTGCCGCCGGCCAGACCGAACAGCAGCATGACCAGCAGCAGGCGGTCCGTCCAGAACATGCCCAGCGACAGCCCCACGGAGAACGAATCGACGCTGACGCCCAGGGCGAACAGCAGCATTCCCCACACGGTGCGATGGTCGATGGTCCAGCCGCCCCCGCCCCGAAACGCGCTGTATATCATATGCGCCCCGAGAAAAAGGAGCAACGCGCCCGCCGCCGTCGTCGCGACGTCGTCGAGGAGCGAGCGGACATATTGTCCGGCGATCATGCCGCACATCGGCATCAGAAAGTGGAACAGGGTGACGACCAGACCAAGCCGCAACACGTCGGTCCACCGGACACCCCGCAACCCGATGCCGACGCCGAGCGAAAAAGCGTCCATCCCCAATGCGACCGCCAGCAGGAGCAACGTGTACAGCTGTCCGGCCGCATAGGATGCCTCGAGCATGCGATTTCCTCCCGTCCTTGTGCCATGCCGGCCAAACGATCAACACCAGCATATGCGGACAAGGGGAGGAACATGATTGGTTGCGGACGTCAGACGGTCAGCACGTTGCCCCCGGCGGCCTTGCGCAGGCGGTTCATCAGCGCGGAGCCGATGCCCGCCTCGGGGAAGCCCTCGGCCACGATCGCCTCCAGCTCCCGCGCGTCGCATTCGCGCAGCGCGGCGTACAGGTTCCGCGCCGCTTCGTCGGGCGCCTCGCGCGATCCGAGGACGATCACGGCGTCGGCCTCGTAAGCGGCGGCATGTTCGCGGCACGCCAGAATGCCCACGCGGCGGCCCTCCTCGCGCTTCCGCCGCGCCGCCGCCTGCACGGCCTCGCGCACGCGGGCGGGATCGCCGGTTACCAGCAGCATTTCGCCGCGCGGGGCGTAGTGGGTATATTTGACGCCGGGCGAACGCGGCCTCGAGGGATCGGACACGCCGGCGGCGAAAGCGCGGTCGGCCGGCGCGCCGGGCGCACGGCCCGCGGCCGCCCCGGCACCGGCGCCGATGCCGGCGTTGCCGCCCGATGCCACGGCCCCCTCGGTCGCGTCCATGACCACGGCGTCGTCGCCGGCGCACGCCTGCAGCATCTCCGCGGTGACGCCGCCCGGCCGCAAAATGTAAATCATCCCGTCCAGCACCCGCACGACGGTGGATTCCACGCCGACGCCCGTGGGGCCGCCGTCCAGCACGCCGTCGATCCGGCCGTTCAAATCTTCCAGCACGTGCGCGGCCAGCGTCGGGCTCGGCCGGCCCGACCGGTTGGCGCTCGGCGCCGCGATCGGGCAGCCGGCCTTCGCGATCAGCCGGCGCGCCAGCGGATGGTCGGGCACCCGCACCGCGACGGTGTCGAGCCCGGCCGTCACCTGCGGCGTCACCGCTCCGCGGCGCACCGGCAGCACCAGGGTAAGCGGCCCTGGCCAGAACCGCTCCATCAGCCGCAACTCCAGCGGGCTCACCTCGGCCGTCAGCGCCACGGCATCCTCCAGCCGTCCCACATGTACGATGAGCGGATTGTCCGCCGGCCGCCCCTTGGCCGCAAAAATCCGCTCCACCGCCTCCGGCCGCCGGGCGTCGCCCCCGAGTCCGTACACCGTCTCGGTCGGGAAGGCGACGATCCCGCCGGACACCAGCACTTCGGCCGCCTCCCGGACGCCGGCGTCACCCGACTCCGGCGGCCAATAGGTCGTCTTCGGGCTCACCGATCTTTCAACTCCGTCCCCAGCGCATTTTTTTCTATTATAGCCGATCATGCCCCTCACGTCCCGTCGGTTCAGGAAAACAACGATTTCAGGCCTTCCCACAACCGCAGCAACAAGTCCCAGAGGAAAAATCTCACCTTCGGCCTGGCGGACCCGTCTGCCTCGCGTCCCGGCGCGTCCCCGGCGCCGCGATCCCGCACGTCCTCCGTCTCCGGTGCAAGCTGCTGCCCCGCGCGATCGTCCCTGGCATCGTCATGCTGGCGCGTGTCACCGCCGGTTTGCGCCGCGCCAGTCTGAGCCGCGCCGGACGTCTCGCCGGACGTTTCCTTCGGGCGCTCCGCGACCGCGGCGTCGTCCGCCACGGCCCCCGTCAGGCACAGCGGGGGAAACAGCACGCACCACCAGTTGGCCCCCTCGCCGTCGCCCAGCGTGATCAGCAGCGCTTCGTAGTCGCCCGCCGGATAGGTGCGGCCGCCGAACGTTTTGGCCGGGAACGGCACGTCCCCCAAAAACGCCTCGGCCCCGTAAGACGCGCCCCACCGCGCCAGCTCGGCTTCCGCGGCCGCCTCGATCTCCGCCAGATGCGTCCGCAGCGTCGTCCGCGCTTCCGCCAGCGTGTCCGGCGCCGGCCACGACGCGATCAGCGCCGCCACCCGATCCCGTACCTTCCGCTTGACCGCCTGGTCCTCCTCGCGGTCGGAATGCGCGAGAATCCGGATGCGGATCGCCTCCTCGCGGATCACGACCCCGCCCGTTGCTCCTGACGGCTCGGGATCGCCCGCGACGACCGGCGCCCCGCTGTCCAGCGCCCCGGCGCCAACGAATCCGCCCGACGCCGCCTGCCTCTCGCACGCCGCGTCCGCCGACGCGGCCAGGGCGCGCAGCGGCAAGCCCAACATTTCATCCGAAAAAACATTCGAAAAAATCGGGATCAGCGTTCCCTTCACCAAAAAGAAGACGACCATGAGACCGACAAAAAAAGGACCACCTTGACCAAGACCACGCATCGCGCTCGCTCCCCGCAGCGCCCGTCGGCGCTCGTCGATGCGTTCCGGAACGTCTTGGTCCTAGTATGTCCGTTTTGGAAATCTCTAAACCTTTCAATCTCCCAACCTTTCGATTCCCGATCCAATCTTTGGGAGACCGCTGCCCGGGATGCTAGTTTTCGCCCCGCAGCGCGAGCACGTGACGGTCGATGCCGGCGTAATCCCGCACGATCCGGATCTCGTCCCAGTCCGCGGCGGCGCGCAGCAGCCCGGCCACCGCTTCGGCCTGGCCGGCGCCCGTTTCCCAGGCGACGAGGCGAGGCATCTTCGGCAGCGCGACCAGTTGCGCCGCCATCCGGCGGTACGCGTCCAGGCCGTCGGCCCCGCCGTCCAGCGCCAGACGCGGCTCGAACCCGCCGACCTCCCGCTGCAGCAGCGGCAGCTCCCCCGTCGGAATGTAAGGCGGATTGGACACGATCGCGTCGGGCGCGTCCGGCACCTCCACGTTCCCGGCCGCGTTCCCGTCCGCCCCGGCCAGAAACGGTTCCAGCAGGTCGCCCCGCACGAACCGGATACGATTTGCCACGCCGTGCCGCGCGGCGTTGCCGCGGGCGACGTCCAGGGCGGCGTCCGACAGGTCGGAGGCGACGACCCGCCACCGCGGCCGCTCGGCGGCGAACGTCACCGCCAGCGCGCCGCTGCCGGTGCCGACGTCCACCACAACGAGCGGCTCGTCCGCGGGCAATTCCGCCAGCACCGCTTCCGCGAGCAGCTCCGTCTCCGGCCGCGGGATGAGCACCGCCGGGGTCACCCGGAACGGCCGCCCGTAGAAATGCTGCTCGCCCACGATATACTGCACCGGCTCCCCGCACTCCTTGCGGTCCAGCGCCGCCTCCCACGCCGCCCGCCGCGCCTCGGGGAACGGCTCGCGCCAGTCGCGCAGCAGCTCGGCCTTCGTCACGCCGAGCACATGCAAAAGGAGCCGCTCCGCGTTCGCTTCCGGCTCCTCCACTCCGGCGTCCGCCAGCCGCCGCGCGGCCCGCCGCCATTCCGTCTCGATGGGCGTCCCCCCGAGCCCCCGCCGGTCCTGGCCGGCGGCCGTCACCTCGTCCCGCACCGGGATCCGCTCCTTCGCCATTCGCGTCGTCCATTTCCCGCACCGATCCGTCATATTATCCAGCGCCTCGTCCGTCACCCTGGCGCTTTTCCTCCGTCCGACGTCCTTTTCGCCGTTCCGTCAGCGTTCCGGCCGGCCGTCACGCCCGCCGTCACGCCAGCTGCTCCTGCTCCTTCTGCAGCAGTTGCGTCTGTTCCGCCAGCGTGAGCGCCTGGATGATTTCCTCAATCTCGCCGTTCAGCACCGCGTCCAGCCGGTGCAGCGTCAGGCCGATGCGGTGGTCGGTCACCCGGCTTTGCGGAAAATTGTACGTCCGGATCCGTTCGCTCCGGTCGCCGGTGCCGATTTTCTCCTTCCGCTCGCCGGCCTGGCGGGCTTCTTCTTCCTGGCGTTTTTTCTCCAGCAGGCGCGCCCGGAGCACCTGCATCGCCTTCGCCTTGTTGTCGTTCTGGGACTTGCCGTCCTGACAGGACACGACGATGCCGGTCGGCAGGTGGGTGATGCGCACCGCCGATTTCGTCGTGTTGACCGACTGGCCGCCGGGACCGCTGGCGCAGAACGTGTCGATGCGGATGTCCTTGTCCAGGATCTCCACCTCGATTTCCTCGGCCTCGGGCATGACCAGCACGGTGGACGTCGACGTGTGGATCCGCCCGCCCGACTCCGTCACCGGCACGCGCTGCACCCGGTGGGCGCCGCTTTCGTACTTCAGTTTGCGATAAACGTCGGGGCCGATAATCCGGAACACGATTTCTTTAAATCCGCCCAGATCGCTGACGTTGGAATCCAGCACTTCCGTACGCCACCCCTGGCTCTCCGCATACCGGACGTACATCCGGTACAGGTCGGCGGCGAACAGGTTGGCCTCCTCGCCACCCGCCGCGCCGCGGATCTCCATGATGACGTTCTTGCCGTCGTTCGGGTCCTTCGGCAACAGCAGGATGCGGATACGGTTCTCCAGCTCCGTCTTGCGGGCGGTGAGCTCGGCGATTTCCGCCTTGACCAGGTCCCGCATCTCGTCGTCGATTTTCTCTTCCAGCATCGCCTTCGCTTCGTCCAACTGGGTGGTAACAGATTTGTATTCCTGGTACGCGCGGTACGCGTCCTCCAGTTCGGCCTGCTCCTTGGCGTACATGCGAAGGCGCGCCGGATCGTTCACGACCTCGGGATCGCAGAGCAGTTCGCTCAGTTTCTCGTATCGTTCCGCCAGCACTTCGAGCCGGTCCAGCATGTTCGTTCCACCCCCTCGGCGGCTGCCCGACCGATCGTTTGATTTGCCGTAACAACTATTATACACCGCAAGGTGCAGAACAAAAGGGAACCGCCGCCCGGGCGGTCACACGTTGAACCGGAAGTGCATCACGTCGCCGTCCTGCACCACGTAGTCCTTGCCCTCCAGGCGCAGCAGCCCTTTCTCGCGCGCCGCCGCCAGGGAGCCCGCGGCCACGAGATCGTCGCAGGACACGACCTCCGCGCGGATGAACCCGCGCTCGAAATCGGAATGGATGACGCCGGCCGCCTGCGGGGCCTTCGTCCCCTTGCGGATCGTCCAGGCGCGCACCTCTTTTTCCCCCGCCGTAAAAAACGTCTGCAACCCCAGCAGCCTGTACGCGGCGCGGATCAGCCGGTCGAGGCCGGACTCCTTCAGGCCCAGCTCCTCGAGGAACAGCGCCTTGTCCTCGCCGTCCAGCTCGGCAATTTCCGCTTCCACCCTGGCGCTGATCGGCACGACTTCGGCGCCTTCGGCCGCGGCGTACTCGCGCACCTGCTGCACGAACGGATTGTTATCCGGATTGCCGGCCTCCTCCTCACCGACGTTGGCCGCGTAGAGCACCGGCTTCATCGTGAGCAGGTGCAGGTCGCGCACGAGCGGCTTCTCCTCGTCGGACAGCTCCACGGTGCGGGCCGGCTTCTCCGCCGTCAGCGCGGCGTGAATCCGCTCCAGCGCCTCCATTTCGATGACGTACTTTTTCTCGCCGCTCTTCATGTTTTTCCGGGTCCGTTCCATCCGCCTCTCCAGCGTCTCCAGGTCGGCCAGGATCAGCTCCAGGTTGATCGTGGCGATGTCGCCGAGCGGATCGACCTTGCCCGCCACGTGCGTGATGTTCTCGTCCCGGAAGCAGCGGACGACGTGCGTGATCGCGTCGACTTCGCGGATGTGCGCCAGGAACTTGTTGCCGAGCCCCTCGCCGCGGCTGGCCCCTTTCACCAGGCCCGCGATGTCGACAAACTCGAACGCGGTCGGCACGATCCGCTGCGGGTTGACGATTTCGGCGAGCTTTTGCAGCCGCTCGTCCGGCACCTCGACGACGCCGACGTTCGGGTCGATGGTGCAAAACGGATAGTTGGCCGCTTCCGCGCCCGCCCGCGTGATGGCGTTAAACAACGTGGATTTCCCCACGTTCGGCAAACCGACGATTCCGCATGACAGAGGCATTGGATTCCACTCCTGATCTCCGATACTCGCATCCGGACGGCGTGAGCCCCGCGCCCTCCGTCCATCCGGAATTTGCCTTCCGCCGGGCCCGCCGCGTCCGCGATCGTTTCGCCTGTCGATTCTCACGTCATTATACCGGACGGCGGCGCGCATCGTCCACTGGCAAGCCGTCACGGGAACCGTTCCGCCGGCGCGCGCATCCGCAGGAGCGACAGGACCTGGAACAGCACCTCGCGGAAAAAATCATCCGCGCGGTTCACGCCTACGACCTTGAATCGGTGCCCGGGTATTCCGATTTTGTCTCGCGCATCGCCGATCCGGAGGACGAATGACGGTTGTTTTGGAGCCGGGAAAGAAGCCGGGAACGGTGGCGGGAAAGCCCGCGGGCGAAATGCCCTCGGGCTTTCCTCAATAGCTGACGAATTTGGCGCCGGAGACCTCGAGCTTGCCGTCCCGGCCGGCATAAGGGCAAACGACGATCCCCGGGAATTCCCCGGGCGACACCTGAACCGACACTTCCGCGACGATCGTGCCGTCCTCCACCTTGTAGTCGATGGCGTTACCGAACACGATGTCATCAAACCAAAATCCGGCGCCATCCTCGTCGTAGGTAAACGTGTGCATTTCCCCGCCCAGTTCGAGCGAAAATTTTCGGGAATCCGGGCCGGTCTGTGCGCGTGTGACAGCAAGTTCCCGAACCTTCGCGATTGCGTCCTCCACCGGAATCTCGCGGAAATCCCGCTTCAGTACATGAATCCGGTTCTCGTAAACGCCGGTCCCGTAACCCGTCGTCAGCACGATGACCGTCTCTTCGTCCGGATCTGCGTCGAGGTTGACGGTCCACACCCGAGGGAAGTACGTGGGATTGGTAACATTCTTCCACTCAAACCGCTTGCTTTGCTCGCCGATCCGAACCGTCATGCCGTCGAACATGCCGTTTTCCGGAGCGGGCGAGGCCGCCAGAACCGATACGGTTTTGTCCGCGCTTTCGGCGATTACGGCGAGCGTCTCCGGCTCCGGCGTTTCAGCCGGGATCGGCCGCTCCGTCTTCGTTCCGCTGCCCGTTACCGTCTGCCCCGTCTCCGTCCCGTTTCCCTGAAACGTCCGCTTCGTCTCCGCCTCGTTTCCCGAAACCGTCTGCTCGTCCGTCCCGTTGCCCGCACATCCCGCAAGGGCAAGGGCGAATACCGCCGCCATAACAACGACGATCAGGAGTCGCTTCATGGATAAACCTCAGCTCTTTTCATGGGTCCTCTTCTCATTAGACGGGATCGACATCCCCCAAGTCGCAACAGTTGGCGATACGGCCTTTCCCAACGACCGACGATGCAGCATTTCCCGACACCTGACGGTGCGGCATTTTCCAACAACATCCCATGCGCCCACTCCCGGCTTCTTGTCAGCCTCCTCCCCGTCGCTCAGGACGCCTCGGCGAAACGTGCCCCCGCACCTCCCTGAAATAGGGGGAGCAGCTGGACAAGCCGGCCGACAGACTGCATGATAAACTGCCCGACCGGCTACCTGGGCCAATTGGAGCAGCCTGATAAGTTGCATGGAGCCAAAGGGAGGAGCGGCGCCGAAAAGCTGAGTCAAAGGGAGAAGGCTGATAAGCCCCGAGCGTCGACAAAAAGTCACCCGCAAAAAGCCATCCTGCGTGAAGGGGAGGAGGCTGACAAGCGATCGACTCCCCCGCACTTCCCGCCCCCGCGACCTTCATTCGCCCGATTCGCAGCCTACGGCGATTCCGAATCCTCAAGCGGCGGACCCAGTTCCGGCGCTTCCTTCGCTTCATCCGGCAATTCGATGGTGGCGGTGGCGTTGTGCTTCCGGTAGGTGCCGGTCAGGGTCTGCTCCAGGATCGTCCGGCCCCCGTCCTCCAGTGTCAGGGCCATCTTCGCCTCAATCCGGTAGGCGACCGGCCAGCGCCGCTGCGGATCCAGCGTCAATTCCACGAGCAGACGTTGCACCTCCAGGCTCTCCCGCGACGCCGCATCCTGCGACGTCCAGCCGAGCGAACTCTCCAGCAGGCGGGCGACGAACGCCCGCGCCTTTTCCCCGCCGCCTTCATACCGGACCACGATGCCGTTCTCGTTGCGGGACGCCACCGTCGGACCGAGCGCCGCCACCTGCCGGATCGCCCCGGGCAAGTCCACCTGGAAGTCGGAAAACGTTGCGGCCACTTTCTTCGCCTCTTCCGCCGGCAGCTTGCCCCATTGCTGAAACACCGTATCGTACACGTAATAACCGTCCGGCACGAGGATGGTACGGTATTCGTTGGTTTCCCCGGCGAACGTGCTGCGGAGCGTCTGGTCGATTTTCAGCGGATCGGTTTCGATGCGGCCTTCGCTGTCCGTCACGGATTCGGTCGACTCCGACGCGGGATCTGTCGTCTTCGTGGCGGATTCGGCGGCATCCGTCGCGGCGTCCGCGGCGTCACCCGAGATCTTCTGCGTCAAACGCAAGGTAAACGCATAGCGGGTCAGGGAACCGGCGGCCTGTTCGGCGTCGGCCAGCAGTTGCTGCGCCTGGGGATCAGGCGCGGGGCCGGCTTGCGAATCCCCGGTTTCCCCGGGAGCGGCTTGGTCATCCCTGGACGCCCCGCAAGCGGTAAGCATCGGCAAATAGGCCATCAGCATCCATGCCGCGATCAGACAGCCCGTCCAGGACAGACGGCGAACCGTTTTCATCGTGTTTCCCTCCACGGTCAGAATACGGAACGCTATAGTCCGTTTCCGTATTACCGTTTCCCGCTTGTGTCGTTTTCATTTGGGCGAAACCTCGCGGCGAAGGAGGGGCGAATCGTTTGTGACCGAGAAAAAAAGAAAGGAGCCGCCGTTTGGCACGGCAACGCTCCGTCATGTACACGATGATTCCTTTCATTCAGACGAAAATCCCTTACCGCGGGTTTACTTCATCACTTTGACGATGGTCAGAATTCGCGAAAGTTCTTCTTCGTTTTTCTCCACCAATATCCGGTTGAGTTCCGCAGGCAGAGCGCCTTTTCCGGCAGACAGCCGTGTATATTCAAAAAGATCCCCGATCGGCACGCCCAGCGCATTTGCGATCCGCTCCAGCGTCAGGATGGACATGTTTTTTTCTCCCCGCTCCACGGCGCCGATGTAGGAGAATTTCGTATTCGCCAGTTCCGCCAGCTTTTCCCGACTCCAGTGCCCGCTATCCCGATTGTTCTGGAAATCAAGCACCGTCAGCGTATGAAAAACAAGATGAAGCAGATCGACACCAACACAAAAGAAAAGCGGCACGGACCTGCCGATCCATGCCGCCTTCCGGTTTACCGGACCGGATCCGGTTCGCCGAGCCGGCCAACGACGCTCTCCCCGCCGGCGCCTTTCTCTCCGTCGTCGACCCGCTCGCCGCCGGTCTTGCCACCGCCGTCCCCCGGCATCCGGTTGCTCGTGCGCAGCGGAATTTCCCGGAGGAAGAATACGAGCGCCGTCGCCACCGCCACCAACGCCGCGCCGGTCAGGAACACCGTCGTCAGGGAGGCGCCCAGCGCGTCGCGCACGATGCCGAGCATCTGGTCGATGATCGGCTGGACGTCCGCCGGCAACGACTGCCGCAATTGCTCGAGCTTGGGCTGATCCAGCAGCGCCTCCGGACTGAGCAATTCCTGCAGCTTCTGCGCCGTGTGCGGATCCGTCTGCGCCAATCCCCCTCCGACCGCTCCCTCCGTTCCGGACGAAGGCAGCGACACCTTCATGTGGCGCCGCATCTCGGTGTTCATGATCGTGCCCAGGACCGCGATCCCGATCGTTCCGCCTAGACTGCGGAACAGCTGGCTGGAAGCCGTCGCGACGCCAAGCTCGGCGGGGCTGACCGCATTTTGCACCGTCACCGAGAAGACCGGCATCCCCATGCCGAGCCCGAAACCGAATACGATCATCGCCACGACGGACTGCCAGACGCTGTCCATGAACGCCATGATCAGCATGCCGGCGATCATGACCGGCATCCCCGCCACCGCGTACCGTTTGTATTTTCCCGTCTTGGTGATTTGCCGGCCGATGACCGCGCTGATCACGACCATGGCGATCGACATCGGCATCGTCACGTAGCCGGAATACGTCGGCGAAATGCCTTCCACCCCTTGCACGAACAGCGGCAGATAAATAAGCGCGCCCATCATGCCGGCGTTCATCAGAAAGCCGATCACGTTCGAGATCGTCACGATGTCGTTGCGAAACAGCGACAGGGGCAACACGGGGCTTGACGCCCGCGACTCGACCCAAACGAATACGGCCAAAAAGACCGCCGCCGCCGCAAACAGGCCGATGATTTGCGCCGAACCCCACGCATATTCCGTTCCGGCCAGGGAGAAGCCCAGCAGCAACGCCACGAGGAACAACGTCAAAAACAGCGAACCCGCGTAATCGATTTTCTCCGCCGGCCGCCGTTCCCCTCGGGGAAACTGCACGAGAATCATGCCAAACGCCACGATGCCCAGCGGCAGGAACACCCAGAACAGCCATTTCCAATCCAGATGATCGACCATCCAGCCGCCCATCGCGGGACCGAGCACGCTGGCAAACCCGAACACGGCCATCATGAGCCCCATCCACTTGCCCCGCTCCCGCGGCGAGAACAGGTCGCCGATCGCCGTAAACGCGGAGGCCATGATAATGCCGGCACCGATCCCCTGCACGCCGCGATACACGATCAATTCGAAAATATCCCGGGCAAAGCCGCACAAAAACGCACCCGCCATGAAAAACGCGATCCCCGCGAGGATGAACGGCTTGCGACCGTAAATGTCGGACAGCTTGCCGACCAGCACGGTGGCGATAGTCGACGTCAGCAGGTAGATCGTGATCACCCAGGTGTAATGATCCATGCCGCCCAGTTCGGCGATGATGCGCGGCATGGCGGTGCCCACGATGGTCTGGTTGATGGCGGAGAAAAACATTGCCACCATAATGGCGATCATGACCGACATTTTGCGTCTTGGGGACAAATCCTCCACAGTCTCACCCACTCCGTTTTCTTATCACTTTGGCCATCTCTTTTTCGCGCCAGGCCCCAAACCCCGACGCAACGCTTCCCGGACCGTCAAATGCCGCCCTCCGGTACGCCGGCAAACTTCTCAAGCAGACGGATGAACACCGGAATCTCCTCGTCGTCCAGCCTGGACAAATAGTTGCCCAACACTTCGCACCTTGCCCGGAACGCCTGCATCAGCACGTCCTTCCCCTCCGGCGTCACCTCCACCAGCACGGACCGCCGATCCTCCGGATCCGGCAGACGCCGCACATACCCCGGCTTCTCCAGCCGGTCGACCATGACCGTGATGGCGCTGGGCTTGACCTCGAACACGTCGGCCAATTGCGCCAACCTGCACCTCTCGTGCCGGTTGAGGTAGTAAAGCATATACATTTGCGGACCGGTGATGGGCAGTTGGCCCGTGCGAAGCAGATCGGTATCCATGTTGCGTTTGATGTACTGCAGGGAGATTTGAATCCGGCGCGTCTGCTCCTCCCACTTCCGCTCTTCCCGAGAAGCGTCCATGCGTTCACCTCCGCGATCGCTTCCCATTTATCGTATGTGGTGGCGACTTTTTCATTCATCTATATAAAATTTAATTGGTTTAAATAATAGGTGAAAAAAAGGTGGGTGTCAAGGAGACGCAACATCCCGTTGGAAAAGAAGAAAGTCGGAACCCGGTGATCGTTCGCATTTTCGAAATATTTGGCCACCCTCATTAACCGGATTTTGACGAGGGAGCCACTGACTGTGTTGAGGCTTATTTATGGAATTCATGAACCACGACATTTTTCGAAGGAATTTTTCTAATCTTGTGGAAATGAGATAAAATAGCCAATCAAAATTTTTACCAGCAAGCAGGAGTAATTTTATGTTTTACGCCCATAGAACTGATCATCCGGACAAATCCGGTTGGCAACCGTTGCTGGAACATTCGACAGGGGTTCAGCGTCTCTCCGGGGACTTTGCTGAAGCTTTCAACGCCAGGGAGTGGGGAGAAGCAGCCGGTCTTTTACATGATTTGGGCAAGTATGATCCGAATTTTCAAAAACGTCTGGAAGGTCAACCGATTGCGGTCGATCATTCCACAGCCGGCGCTCAAGCCATCATGAAACATTGGGACAAAAAAACCGGTCTCGTTCTGGCTTATATCATATCCGGCCACCATACCGGATTGCCCGACTACGGTTCGGAATCCGGGGACGATTCATGCCTGGTCAGACGTCTGCGCAAAAAACTTGGCGACTATTCCGCAGGCTTGCAAGAGATCCGAATTCCCCCTCGCCCCAGAACGTTGCCGATTCAACCTGGAATACACCCCGGACTGCAAGTGTCCCTGTTTATTCGCATGTTGTTTTCCTGTCTGGTGGATGCGGATTCGCTGGATACGGAGAGATTTTGTGAACCGGAACGAACAGCGGCCAGGAAAACCGACATGTCCATGTCCAGTTTGCTGGAACGTTTTCAAACCTATATGGACAAGCATTTCAGCCAACCGAGAATTCCGCTGGATGTCTATCGGCGGGAACTTTTGCAGGAGTGTCTGGAGGAAGCTTCGGAAAAGCCTGGACTTTTCACCTTGTCCATGCCGACCGGAAGCGGAAAAACGCTTACATCGCTCGGGTTTGCCTTGAATCATGCCGTCATGCATGGCATGCGGCGAATCATCTACGTCATTCCATACACCTCTATTATTGAACAGACGGCGTGCGTTTTGCGAACCGTACTGGGTGAAGATTGCGTCCTGGAGCACCACTCCAACATTCGTCAAGACTCAACCAATCCCGAAGATTTCGCGACCATGCAATTGAAACTCAAATTGGCGGAAGAAAACTGGGATTTCCCTGTTGTCGTCACCACGAACGTACAATTTTTCGAATCGCTTTTTTCCAATAAACGCACCAGATGCAGAAAACTCCATAACATCGCCCGGAGCGTCATCATTCTGGACGAAGCGCAGATGTTGAACGGGGGCTACTACAAACCGTGTTTATATGCTTTGGAAGAATTGTCCCGAAACTATCATTGCAGCGTCCTGCTGTGTACGGCCACACAGCCTAAAATCGCCGGATTGTACCCCTCCACTGTTTATGTGAAAGAACTGAACCGGGATGTCGAGAAACGCTATTTACAATTCAAGAGGGTGCAAATCGTCGCCAAAGGCGTCTGTGACCTGAAGGAAATAGCGGCGAGTCTGTCTCGAGAACGGCAAGCGCTCTGTATTGTCAACACCCGATACACGGCTCGTGAACTTTATAAACATTTCATTGTTGATTCAAAGGAAGCCGAACACGTCTTCCATCTGAGCGCACGGATGTGCGCGGTTCACCGAACCCATCAACTTGAAATCATAAAAGCTCGTCTTGAAAACCGGAAACCTTGTATTGTCGTCAGTACCCAATTGATCGAGGCCGGTGTGGATATCGACTTCCCTGTGGTCTATCGGGAACTGGCCGGTCTGGATTCCATCGCGCAGGCGGCGGGAAGGTGCAATCGCAACGGACTTCTGCCCATGGCTTACACTTATGTTTTCGAGTTACCGTCCGGTCTCCCGCCAGGCTGGTTCAGCCTGACCGGCGCCGTCGCCAGAACGATTCTGGACAAGCATCGCGATGATCCTCTGTCACCCCGGGCCATCCACGATTACTTTCATGAATTGTATTGTTATCAAACAGCCGGACAAAAGGATCGAACGGATGAAAAAGGAATCCTGAACATGCTGAATGAAGGGGTGAATGCGCTTGCCTTCCCTTTCACGGTGATCGACCGGGAATTTCGTCTGATCGAGACGGAAACGCGTACGGTCATCATTCCTTACGATCGCCAGGCGGAACAAGGCATTGAAGAATTAAAACACGCTCCATATATCGGTAACGCAATGCGGAAGTTGCAGCCCTATACCGTGCAAATTTACCAACCGGAGTTCGAGGCGTACAGACAGGCGCGCGAAATTGAGGAAATTCGGGAAGGGATATGGGTGCTGCAAGACAAAAAGCGATGGTACGACGAACAGTTCGGCTTGCTGCCATATTCCGAGAAGCATGCTGCGCAAGAAATCTATGTCGTATAGGAGGGAACGACGTGGGCTACGGCATTCGACTGAAAGTTTGGGGCGATTACGCCTGTTTTACCCGTCCGGAGATGAAAGCGGAGAGAGTAAGTTACGATGTCATGACACCCTCGGCAGCCCGGGGCATTCTGGACGCCATTCACTGGAAACCCGCCATCAGATGGGTGATCGACCGGATTCATGTTTTGAATGAAATTCAATTTGAAACCGTTCGCCGAAATGAAATCCGATCCAAGATTTCCCCCCGCAACATCAAACGGGCCATGCAAACCCAAGCTCCGCTTCATCAGGTCGTGACGGAAGAACGGGAACAGCGGGCTACCTTGCTGCTTAAAAATGTTGCGTACTTGATCGAAGCGCATTTTGAATTGACCCGGCACGCGGGCGAGGAGGATACGGAAGAAAAACATTACAACATCGCGTTACGGCGTGCGCGTCAGGGGCAATGTTTCCATCGCCCGTATTTCGGTTGCCGGGAATTTGCCGTTCATTTCGCGTTGGTGGAGGAAGATGATCCACTGCCGAAATCTTTTTATGCTCATGTGCCGGAACTGGATTTGGGGTGGATGCTGCTGGACATCGATTATGAACATGACATGACACCAAAATTTTTCCGGGCGGTCATGCGAAACGGAATTATTGACGTTCCCCCGTTCAAGAAAGGCGGTGAAACCAAATGATTTTGCAATCGCTTTACAAGCGGTACACGACCCTTGCCTCGGATCCCCAATCCGGAATCGCCGAACCTTATACAAGCGTTGTGAAAGTTTCGTTCGCCCTGGAGATATCCGAAGACGGTGAACTCGTCCAAGTCGTTGATTTAAGAACGGAAGAAAACAAAAAGTTGCGTCCGATTCATATGGCGGTACCGGAACAAGACGTAAGGTCATCGGGAATCAAGCCCTATTTCCTGTGTGATAAGTCGGACTATTTGTTAGGCTACGGAAAATTGGACAGCAAGAAGAACGAGGAAAGAGCCAAAAAAGACCTGATCGATCGATTTGAAGCCAGCAAAAAACTGCATCACGAGTTGCTGGCAACATGTACAGATTCCGAGGCGGTGGCCGTTCTCCGGTTTTTCGATCGTTGGCAACCGGCACTGGCTCCAGAACATCCTGCCTTAAAACCGATATTAAGTGTTCTGGAAAAAGGCACTGATAATGTATTCGTATTCCGCTTGCGGCACCATCCCCGCTTTGTTCATCAAAATGAGGAGATCCGCAAAAAGTGGATCACGTTTCGTCAAGCGGCCAGCGATTCGGCAAATGTGGTGGGCCAATGCCTGGTCAGCGGAGAATTCGGACAACCCGTGGCCAGAATCCACGGCAAGATCAAGGGAGTCAAAAACGCGGAAGCAAGCGGAGCCAACCTGGTATCCTTTAATTCCGATTCTTTTGAATCATACGGGAAAACCCAAAGTTACAACGCTCCCGTAAGCGAACAGGTCGCGTTCGGATATGTCAACGCCTTGAACCACTTGCTCTCCTCAAGGCGCCACTGCCTGACCGATATCGGCGACATGACCGTCGTATTTTGGGCCGAAAAAAGTGCGGGAAATCAATCAGAAGACGTGGAAGATCTTTTCCGGAATTTTATGCTCGTCCATAGCGACCAGGAACAATGGGAGACAGAAACCCGTCTCAAAGACTTGTTCAAACGGATTCGGGAAGGCAAGCCGTTGACTACGGAGATGCTCCAGGCAGTGGAAGTGCCGTTCTACGTCCTGGGTCTATCTCCAAACAAGTCCAGAATTTCCGTTCGTTTTTACTGGCAGGGCCATTTTGGCTCGCTGGCCGACAAACTGGTTCAACACGCTTCCGATCTGACCATTGCGGGAGAATCGGACAATGGCCCTCCCTCCATTTATCGGCTGCTGGTCGAAACGGTCCCGAAACAGGTCAAATCGCCGTATCAGCAAATTTCCCCAACCATGTCGGGAGCGTTGTTCCGGGCTATTATTCAAGGCGGCATGTATCCCCGTTCGCTCTTTAACGCAATTCTCAACCGGATTCGTGCAGACGGGGATGTCAATGCAGTCAGGGCGGCCGCGATCAAGGCTTATTTGCTCCGTTATGCGCGCATTCATGGTATGGATTCGTTAAAGGGGGTGATTTCAGTGGCTTTAAACACGCAAACAAACGACCCGGCATACCGCCTGGGAAGATTGTTCGCCGTGCTGGAGAAAGCGCAGGCCGACGCCGCAGGAGGATACAGCAAACTAAACGCCACGATCAAAGACCGATACTTTGGCGCCGCCTCCTCTTCGCCGGCTTCGGTCTTTCCGCTCCTGCTCCGATTGTCGCAGCATCATATCGCCAAATCGGATTACGGACGCATTCGCGATATGGAAATTCAGGAGATCATGAGCGGGTTGGATCGCTTTCCGTCGCATTTGAATCTCCAACAGCAAGGACTTTTCGTACTGGGCTATTATCATCAGAAAGAAACGTTCTTTGCCAAAAAAGAAGATGTACAGGAGAAAGGAGACGATGCGCATGATTCTGAACAAAAGGTATGAATTTTCCCTCTTCTTCGACGTCAAAGACGGAAACCCGAACGGGGACCCTGACGCGGGCAACCTGCCGAGAATGGATCCGGAGACCGGGCATGGCATTGTTACCGACGTTTGTCTGAAACGAAAGGTTCGCAATTATGTGGAAGTCGTCAAAAACAATGATCCTGGATTCCATATTTATGTTACCGAGGGAGCCGTTTTGAACGAGCAGCATCGGAAGGCGTATATCGCAGTTCGCAAACAGGACGTTTCTGGAGAAAGTAAACTTGATCCAAAAGATAAAGACGAGGCAGCAAAACTAACCAGATGGATGTGCGACAACTTCTATGACATTCGCACGTTCGGCGCTGTCATGACAACCAAAATCAACTGCGGACAGGTTCGCGGACCGGTTCAGTTCACCTTTGCACGCAGCATGGATCCGATCATCGCCCAGGAAGTGACCATCACGAGACAAGCCGTTACTCAGGAAGGTCAAACCAAGGACCGGGAAATGGGGCGCAAACATATCATTCCTTACGCACTTTACCGCATGAACGGATATGTATCGGCACACCTGGCCCAAAAAACCGGTTTTTCCGATGACGATCTTCAACTGTTATGGGAAGCGTTGCTCAACATGTTTGAACATGACCGCTCCGCCTCCCGAGGACAAATGTCGGTCAGGAAACTGGTGATCTTCGAACATCAGTCCGCGTTGGGCAATGCCCCCGCCCACACCTTGTTCTCTCGGGTAAAAGTGGAGCGCGTCACGGACAACCCGCCTCGGCAAGCGGAAGACTATTTGATTACCGTCAATCGCGATAATTTGCCGGAAGGGATCTCCATTATTGAAAAATGAACCGCGCATTTTATCCAGAAGACGAATTGTTGGCGTTGTCCGGTATCCAACATTTTGCCTACTGTCCCCGACAATGGGCATTAATTCATGTTGAGCAACAATGGGTGGAAAGTGTCCGCACGTTTGAAGGCCGAATGCTTCATCAACGTGCGGACGACCCCTCCTTTTGTGAGCTTCGCGGCGATGTTTTGATCACGCGATCCCTTGCTCTCGTTTCCTATCAACTGGGCATTTACGGTGTGGCAGATGTGGTCGAATTCCACAAATGTGCCGGTGAACAGCCAGGTTGTGTTCATATTCCGGGACGAGAGGGATGGTGGAAGCCTTACCCTGTAGAGTACAAAAAAGGTCGTCCCAAAGTGGATGATTGGGACCGTATCCAGTTGTGCGCCCAGGCAATTTGTTTGGAAGAAATGTTCAACACCACCGTTGAAAGCGGCTCTATCTATTACGGTGAAACGCGTCACCGGGTAAACGTGATTTTTGGACAAGAGCTGAGGACCAAAGTAAGAGAACTGCTAAGCACCATGCATCAATGGTTTTCTGCCGGCATAACCCCGCGTGCAACCAAGGACAAAAAGTGCAAGTACTGTTCGCTCAGGGACATTTGTCTGCCTCAGCTCGGCAAGGATCGGTCCAATTTATACCTGAAAAATTTCCTGAAAGCGGAATGGAACGAGGAGGAGGTCGACTAATATGCGAAAAATGTTGAATGTTTTATATGTCACCTCCCCCAAAAGTTTTCTCTCTCGCGAGAGGGAGAATGTCATTGTTCATATTGAAGATCATGAATCTTTCCGAATCCCCATTCATAACTTGGAAGGAATCGTCACCTTTGGATATGCCGGGATGAGTCCGGCTTTGATCCATCTTTGTTGCGAACGTGGCGTTTCCGTATCCTTCCTCCGCGAGAATGGCGAATTCTTGGGGCGAATACAAGGTTCAGTCACAGGAAATGTTTTATTGAGAAGAAAACAATACAGAATTGCGGATCATCAAACATGCGTTCAATTGGCTCAAAGGTTTATTTTCGCCAAAATTGCAAACAGTCGGACGGTACTGAACCGCGGATTACGCGATCATGGCAATCAAATTGATTTCAACAAGGTAAAGGAAAGTTCCAGAATTTTAAAAAGTCAGCTTCGATTAGTTCTGGAATCCGAAAATTTGGAGCATATAAGAGGAATTGAAGGCGAAGCGGCCAGGCATTATTTTTCTTCCTTGAATGAACTGATCTTTTATGAAAAATCTTTCTTTCAAATGAATGGACGGAATCGGAGACCTCCAAGAGACCCGGTAAATGCAATGCTTTCTTTTCTATATACGCTATTATGTCATGAGGTGGTTTCTGCCCTGGAAACCGTGGGACTCGATCCGGCTGTCGGATTCTTGCATCGCGATCGACCAGGACGCCCCAGCCTGGCATTGGATCTGATGGAAGAGCTAAGAGCCTATCTGGCTGATCGACTTGTTCTCTCCCTAATCAACCGAAAACAAGTTCAACCCGGTGGATTTCAACTAAAAGAAAATGGCGCTGTAATCATGACGCGTGAAACAAAAAAGGAAATTATTACGGCATGGCAAAAACGAAAGCAAGAAGAAATTCAGCATCCTTTTCTCAATGAGAAGATTCCAATTGGTCTTCTGCCCTATGCCCAAGCGCTTCTTCTGGCCAGACACATCCGCGGCGATTTACAGGAATATCCGCCCTTTTTGTGGAAGTGAGGTCGATGCCGTTATGATGATCTTGATCACTTATGATGTGGATACATCCGACAAATCGGGCCAAAGACGACTGCGTCAAGTAGCAAAACAGTGCCAGGATTATGGTCAAAGAGTACAAAAATCAGTATTTGAATGTGTCGTTGATCCATTACAATATAAACAATTGAAATCGAAACTGGAAACACTGATTGATAAAGAAAAGGATAGTTTGCGATTCTATCAACTGGGTAGTAATTGGAAGAGAAGAGTTGAGCATGTGGGTGCCAAACCCTCATATGATCCCGAAGGCATCCTGATATTGGAATAACTGGTTATCTTGTCTGCGCGAACATCATGTGACCATATTTTCTTTTGGAGGTTCGCGTATTAAGCCGCAACAGCGTTCCGGGATATTTCTCTAAATGTTACCCAATCATTTGGGCTACGAAAACCAAGGTTCGCGAACAGTGGCTCACGAGCCGCTATCTTTTGCTACATTTTTTTCTGGCAGTCGCTCCCCACGCGGGAGCGTGGATTGAAACTCCAGCATGACGCCCCAGGAGGCTACCCAGCGCCAGTCGCTCCCCACGCGGGAGCGTGGATTGAAACACGAACAGCGCCGGGGAACGCGAGGCGGATTTCATAGTCGCTCCCCACGCGGGAGCGTGGATTGAAACACGAGCAAACTGTTCAGTGACCGTGAAATCGGACATGGGTCGCTCCCCACGCGGGAGCGTGGATTGAAACAAACTCATTGACGCGCTCCGCTACGGCTATGACATGTCGCTCCCCACGCGGGAGCGTGGATTGAAACACTGCAAACCTTGTTTGGAAGCCATCAAGAACGAGGAGTCGCTCCCCACGCGGGAGCGTGGATTGAAACAGGTACTTGGCGTGCATGAGTGCGTTCGCACCTTTGGTCGCTCCCCACGCGGGAGCGTGGATTGAAACAAGTACAACCACAGCGACAACGTGATGATCATGGCCGTCGCTCCCCACGCGGGAGCGTGGATTGAAACTACGACGGAGACAGCAGCGAGACGATCACGTTCAGTCGCTCCCCACGCGGGAGCGTGGATTGAAACTCCGACGTGGAAGTACAACGTTCCACGGACTATGTCGCTCCCCACGCGGGAGCGTGGATTGAAACTTTCCCGAATATCCGGGATCCTCAAAATATCCAACCGTCGCTCCCCACGCGGGAGCGTGGATTGAAACTCACGACACGCTTTATGTGGGCGATGATGGCGGGTCGCTCCCCACGCGGGAGCGTGGATTGAAACCAAACGTAGCGCGGCTGGTCTCATCCATCATTGAAAGGTCGCTCCCCACGCGGGAGCGTGGATTGAAACTTCAATGTTTTGTTCAGCAAGAAGACCATCGCCCGGTCGCTCCCCACGCGGGAGCGTGGATTGAAACCAGGTTGGAATTAACAAACGGATCAATGCCCGAACTGTCGCTCCCCACGCGGGAGCGTGGATTGAAACATTCGCCCCACCGTTTTATCCCCCTTTATATCTCCGTCGCTCCCCACGCGGGAGCGTGGATTGAAACATTGAGAAGTCGAGCGATCCAGGCTGCGTGGTTTTCGTCGCTCCCCACGCGGGAGCGTGGATTGAAACACATCCGAAAACAACCCATGGAAATGAAATGCTCCGTCGCTCCCCACGCGGGAGCGTGGATTGAAACCTTTATCCCGCTTGAACTCGTCGAGCTGGCCGCGAACGGTCGCTCCCCACGCGGGAGCGTGGATTGAAACGAAAAGCACGGCAAGCCGAAGCTCGCGATCCCCCGGTGTCGCTCCCCACGCGGGAGCGTGGATTGAAACACAAATATTTCGCCAAGCCAACAAATCCCTGCTTATAGTCGCTCCCCACGCGGGAGCGTGGATTGAAACATCGTGATCTCGAACGTGCCGTACCGGTTGAATTGTTGTCGCTCCCCACGCGGGAGCGTGGATTGAAACATGAAAATCCCTCCTGCTTTATTTTGGTACGCTCGTCGCTCCCCACGCGGGAGCGTGGATTGAAACAAGGCGGCGAGTTCTTCTTGCTCGCTCATTCGGTTGTCGCTCCCCACGCGGGAGCGTGGATTGAAACATCTGTGAGGGGGGGCCGTCATGTACCTTGCGATGTCGCTCCCCACGCGGGAGCGTGGATTGAAACTGCTGAATGGCGACATTTTTGATTTCAGCCAAAGTCGCTCCCCACGCGGGAGCGTGGATTGAAACCTTATACGCTAGAAAATATAGACATTGCAATTGAGTCGCTCCCCACGCGGGAGCGTGGATTGAAACTTTAACATTATATACCTTATTTCCACGAAAATTTTTGTCGCTCCCCACGCGGGAGCGTGGATTGAAACAGGAACAACCGATCCTCCAGCTTAAGGATCATTTCGTCGCTCCCCACGCGGGAGCGTGGATTGAAACCTCGGGATCGAGGGCGTCCATCCAGATGGTTTCGGTCGCTCCCCACGCGGGAGCGTGGATTGAAACTGTTATCACAAGGAGGTGTCAGAAGTGAAACTGGTGGTCGCTCCCCACGCGGGAGCGTGGATTGAAACCCCGCGCCGGAATCCCGGACATTATCTGCTGCGTAAAGTCGCTCCCCACGCGGGAGCGTGGATTGAAACGCTGCCGCCGATCAAATATCTATGGTCGGGAAAAAGGGTCGCTCCCCACGCGGGAGCGTGGATTGAAACCAGATAAGCAAGCGTTTCCCTCCGCTGACTTTGCGTGTCGCTCCCCACGCGGGAGCGTGGATTGAAACATCGTGATCTCGAACGTGCCGTACCGGTTGAATTGTTGTCGCTCCCCACGCGGGAGCGTGGATTGAAACAAAAGGTTTACGTCAATTTCGGCCGGAACGGAGAAGTCGCTCCCCACGCGGGAGCGTGGATTGAAACATGGATTCGGTCGATGTTGAATTCCTGTAGCTTGGTGTCGCTCCCCACGCGGGAGCGTGGATTGAAACGAGCATTTTTTTGAAGTCGCGAACGTCTTTTTTGGTGTCGCTCCCCACGCGGGAGCGTGGATTGAAACACTCGTTCCGATGTGAATGTGCTTGGTGGCGGGTACGGTCGCTCCCCACGCGGGAGCGTGGATTGAAACACGGACAAATTGTTTGAGGAATTGGAGGCGAGGACGGTCGCTCCCCACGCGGGAGCGTGGATTGAAACTCGCCGAGGCGATCGGCGTGACCGTCCCGGAAGCGGTCGCTCCCCACGCGGGAGCGTGGATTGAAACGCGCTCTTTGGTCTGCTTCACGACTTGGTGTCCGTCGCTCCCCACGCGGGAGCGTGGATTGAAACAGGTGGTGCGTTACAAACACGGCCGCCCGGGTGGACGGTCGCTCCCCACGCGGGAGCGTGGATTGAAACGGGAGGCGTGCCACATGATCGCCAAATACGCCGGTCGCGTCGCTCCCCACGCGGGAGCGTGGATTGAAACATCGTCGCGACCTGGGAAAATATCCGGCTGACGACGTCGCTCCCCACGCGGGAGCGTGGATTGAAACTTTGTGATGCGCTTCGCAAAACCTTTCTCTCGTAAGTTCAGTCGCTCCCCACGCGGGAGCGTGGATTGAAACTCGGCTTCGCCCCTAGCCCTGCTGCGGTTACCATTGGTCGCTCCCCACGCGGGAGCGTGGATTGAAACAGCATCGTCACGTCATCCACTATTTCGGCGCTAAGTCGCTCCCCACGCGGGAGCGTGGATTGAAACTTGTCATAGGCGCTATCGTGGCGGGGATACTGCTGTCGCTCCCCACGCGGGAGCGTGGATTGAAACCAAGGAAACTGATTCTTGAATCGTTCGTAGTCCCAAGTCGCTCCCCACGCGGGAGCGTGGATTGAAACAGCAGTTCGTTTTGTTCTTCAATGCTCAACGTCGTGTCGCTCCCCACGCGGGAGCGTGGATTGAAACGCCTATATGGCCGGTGACGAGTCGGACGACCATCTGGAGGTCGCTCCCCACGCGGGAGCGTGGATTGAAACACCATGGGCGATATTGTAAGTTTGACTACTGGCGGTCGCTCCCCACGCGGGAGCGTGGATTGAAACAGCGCCACCGCCATCATTGCCCGGCAGAAGGCGTGCGTCGCTCCCCACGCGGGAGCGTGGATTGAAACCTCATACATACCACAGTCCGCATATCGCGGGCTGTTTGTCGCTCCCCACGCGGGAGCGTGGATTGAAACACTAATCCAGTTCCGGGTCTGCCTCGCAACCATTGTCGCTCCCCACGCGGGAGCGTGGATTGAAACTTATGCTCGATCTCTTTAAGCGGATCAAGCTTTTGTCGCTCCCCACGCGGGAGCGTGGATTGAAACTTCGGCGTATTCGCGTTCCAACCTCTCCAGTTCGTCGCTCCCCACGCGGGAGCGTGGATTGAAACCCGACCGGGCTAACCCCGATCCCTTCTCTTCCTGTCGCTCCCCACGCGGGAGCGTGGATTGAAACTATAATTTGCAGTGGTGGACTTCGGTGGACCATTTCCTGGTCGCTCCCCACGCGGGAGCGTGGATTGAAACCATTTGTTATTGCCACATTACTTTTCAATTTATCGTCGCTCCCCACGCGGGAGCGTGGATTGAAACGAATGATGCTTTTCCTTGGTTTGCTGTCTCTTTTGGGTCGCTCCCCACGCGGGAGCGTGGATTGAAACTCCCGGAGCGGTCGTTCATCCGCGCCGGTTTCGGTCGCTCCCCACGCGGGAGCGTGGATTGAAACCTGTGCATGTTCGTGTCACCGTCTGGAAGAACACTGGACCTCTGTCAATAGAATGGACACAAAAAATCGAGAGAACTAAGCAGGAAGACAGTACATACGTTCGCATTGATTTGGCGTCATGTACCCAATTGCAGAGTGAATCCGCTTCCCATTGTAAAAACAAGTGATATACTCAAAAATACGCTTTTTCGCCTGTTCACGCGTTTGAAATTTTTCCAAATAAATCAGTTCCTTCTTCAGCACGCTGTGAAAGGACTCGATGCAGGCATTGTCGTAGCAGTTACCTTTGCGGCTCATACTGCCCGTCATGCCGTATTTGCGCAGACGCGCCTGATAGTCATACGAAGCATATTGGCTGCCGCGATCGGAATGGTGCAGAACTTTGCCGCGCGGCCGTTGAAGGCTGTAGGCTTGATCCAGCGCCTGGATGACCAACTCCTTCGTCATTCGCTCGTCCATATGGAAACCGACAATTTTGCGCGTGCACACATCCAAAATACTCGCCAGATACAGCCAGCCTTCCTCGGTCGGGATATACGTGATGTCCGCGGTCCACACCCGATTCGGCGCTTCAGCTGTAAACTGCTGATTCAGTACATTCTCTTGTACCGGCAGTTGATGATTCGAGTTGGTTGTCGCCTTGTATTTCTTCACCGTTCGGGATTTGAGGCCGAGTTCCTTCATGATACGGGCAACGGTTTTCTCCGTTACGCAAACGCCTTGTCCCGAGTTCGACAGTCAGTA
>SPLK01000035.1_pt1 | contig 82084 bp, 62 predicted proteins | sample 2456111 | NCBI WGS metagenome assembly SPLK01 (sample SAMN11156906, study PRJNA527647) | hot springs metagenome | biome: Geothermal region; feature: Hot spring; material: tree branch in hot spring; isolation source: hot spring sediment rich in lignocellulosic material ... | reverse complement strand
AGAAATACAGCGACGCCTTTAGCAATTTTGCTATCCGCATCGAATCCAATGAATACCGCCACTCCAGCAAGCAACAAAAGAAGAATCCCGATTCCCATAAACATATTTCATCCGCTCCTTTCAAAATTCACATTTCCCTGTCGGACAGTCGTTGCCGTATGCGGCGGTTTCGTCGATCAGGCGCTTCTTTTTAACGTAGTCTGACGCCCGAATTGCAACCTTCCACAATAGCGTCTTCCCTTCTTCTGTCTCTGGATGTGCGTCCAGCACTCGGATTTCGGCATTTGCGCACCGCTCGCACGCCGGCTTGCCAAAATGTTTAGCGGTTGCGTCGTTCTTTTCGCAGTACCAACAGGTCGTACTCAAACCGGTTCTCTCCCTTCTTCCGGTTCCTGAAACGCTTCGTCCGGCAATCGTTCAATGAGTTCTCGCTCAATCCGCTCGCCGCATTCGTTGCACCACGCATGGTATTGGTCTCCGGCGGGCATAAGCCCACATTCTTCGCAGATCATGGGCATCCCGTTTTCCCACCTCACCAAATCCTTCATCCCTCATAATCCACCTTCACGCCCTCTTTCTCCGAATCTTTACTTGCAAAACACTGTTACCACGCGCCTTCTCTGCCTCTTTCCTGCGCCGTATCTCGTTCAGCGCATCGAACTTGTATTGCACCGGGCATTCCCTGTCGTGGAAGGCGATTTCGTAGAGTTGTGACATCGTGGCTTCGCGCCAGTTCATTTCATCCCCTCCGCAGTTTCAATCCAAAAATCCAAATAGTTCTTGGCCTTTTTCAAATCCTCGACACCGCCTTTGTGTGGCGCCCGGCTTACGTACTTCAGCACGTTTCCCCGGCAAAATCCGATGAATTCTTCTGGCGTTAGCTTCGCGCGAATGTAGTCGATTACTTCGATTCCGCCTATTGTGTAGTGCGGAGGATGGTTGATGTTGTCCTGCTTCGACTCATCCTGCTTGATCGGTATGGGTTGATTCGGTTCATACGCCCAATGCTTGTGTTTCAACTCCGTATGCCACCTGCCTTGACATGCCGCCGCTGATTTTCCGATCATCGCCCCGGCGACTTCGAACGCTTCTTGCTGCGTTTTTCCCTTGGCTTCGTATTCCAGTACGACTTTTGCAAGCTGTTCGTCTTGCCAATGAGACCATGAATCTTTCCGTATGCCTGCTTTGCCGTAACTCACGATGCATCCAGCCTTTCGAACTCCACTTCCACCCGCGGATTTTCCCGGTCTACCTCGTAGTCCATAATCTGCGGCAAGGCCAGTTGGTCGTTTTCGTATATCCTCGCGTCTTCAAAACAGTCCAACAGGAGTTTTAAAGTGTTATGCGTATCCCTGCGCCGGCCGTTCGGGAAGTAAAACCAGAACCGGACGATCACTTTCCCGTCTGCCGTCTTCCAACGATTTTTCAAGCGCCAATCCGTGGCCAATATGGTCATGTCGTCCGCCCAGTCTTTGGCCACCTTGCTTAGTACCCGCATCCTGCGCCCTTTCACATAGGCGTTTCTATACATGTGGTTCAAACTTGGCGGTGTGCCGGGTATGATCAGACGGTTCATGCACTCCGCTCCTTCCGTTCATGTTTCTCGCTTTCCTCTCGAGCGACTTCCCGCCACAGTTCCGCGAAGGCCTTTGGCAGGAATTCGTAAATCATCTTCGAACTTGCGCCCACGGACCGCATCTCGTATTCGATCTGTCGGGTCATGTGGTCGAGTTCTTGGAGTTTGCGCTTCATCCACGGCCTGAAACTTTCCCACGTTTCGCGCATTTCTTTTTCGCGGCCCCGTTGGTTCATGCGCTTCTACCCCGCGACGGAATCTTACGGCCGGTCGCATTCTCAAACTCCAAGATGCCTTCCTCAACCTCGCGCCACGGTAGCCGGGAGAATTGCGCGTGTACGGCTTCACGGGCTGGAAGTTTTCCGGTTCGGTTCCGCTTTTTCAGCCATTCGTACACATGCCAGCGGTTCATATTCTCATGCTCCTTTCGTGGTAATTTCCGCAAAGCGGTTGTATTGCTTTAAGAATGCCAGTTCGATTGATCCTGTCGGTCCGTTTCGGTTCTTTGCGATGATTAGTTCCATGATGTTTTTGCGTTCCGTTTCGGCGTCGTAGTAGTCTTCACGATGCAGGAAAATCACCAAATCCGCAGTCTGTTCGATTTCCCCGGACTCGCGCAAGTCCGACAACAACGGCTTTTTGTCCTGTCGCTGTTCCACGCTTCGGGAAAGCTGGCACAGACATATCACCGGAACGTCGAATTCCCTGGCGAGACTTTTCAACCGTCGTGTATTTTCCGAAACCTGATCGTAACGGCTCATTCCTTTCTCCGGTGCCTGAATCATGCCGAGATAATCCACCATGATGTATTCGAGTCCGTGTTCGCGTTGAATGCGCCGCGCTTTAGCCTTGATGTCCGCTATGGTGGCTCCGCTTTGGTCGTCGATGATGAGGTTTCCTTCGCTCAATAATCCGATCGCCGTCGTCATTTTGTCCCACTCGTCGCCTTTCACCAGCGCGGAATTAATCTTCTGCAAGTCGATCCCCGACATGTTGGCGACGATGCGCTTTGCGAGCGACTTCCCCGACATTTCCAGCGAGAAGATGGCACCGGGGATTTTCTTGTCGATGCTCAGGTTTTTGGCGAGTTGTAACATCAGCGCCGTTTTACCGACAGACGGCCGGGCCGCGACGATGATCAAGTCCGAGTTTTGGAACCCTGCCGTGATTCGGTCGAGCGTTGCGAATCCTGACGGAATCCCGGTTATGCCGCTGTCGTTGTGGTAGTAGTTCCGCTCAAACTCCTCGTAAAACTCAACCAACAGGTCTTTCAGTCTTCGCGTTGTTTCCAGCTTGATCGTCGCTTCCGAGATACGGGACAGTTTGCCGACGGCGGTTGCAATTGCCTGTTTGATTTCCTCGCCGTCCCGCAAAGTCGCGGATTCAATCAGCGTTTGCCCGACTTGGACGGCGTATCGTAACGCCGCGATGTCTCGCAAACGTTCGGCGTATACACGGACTGTCGCCACGGTTGGCACGGATTGCATCACTTCGGCCATACGCGACATCGAAATATCCAGCTTTTCAAAGACTGGCGCCAAAGCCACGATGTCAATTTCGTTCGGATTGTCCGTCCAGCGTTTGACGATTTCGTCGTACAGCTTCGCGTATTTCTCGTGGTAGAAGTATCGCGGTTTGACGATCTCCACGATGTCCGCAATGCAAGACTTGTCAAAGAGCATGCATCCGATGATGTGTTCTTCCAACTCGACATCATGAGGTATTTGCAGCACGTCCTAGCCTCCTTTGCTTCTCCAAGCGCAGTTGTTCTAGTTCTTCCAGGTATTTGCGTGTTTCTTCGACGCCTGGGACGTGCGGGCCGGTTGGTGCAGGTTTGTTCTTGGGTTTGCGTCCCAGGGCGACAGGTTCCGACGGCACGTTTTCTGTTAGGGACGTTCTTTTGCTCCATTCCTCGTAGATGATCGGCGCACAGTAGGATATGGTCCGAATCTTGTCCAACCGGTGCTTAGGCTTGTAATCCGCAAACGCTTTGTCGATGCAGGTTTTTATCAAGTCAACGGGTATACGGTCTTTGATCATTTGCAAGATTAGCTTATAATCATCGGGACTCACCGCACTCCCGCTTCCGCGTTTCACGACGAAATAGTTTTCGACTTCTTGCGCTCGTTTCGAAACTTCGTCGTCGCTTATAGAATCATCATCAGCATTATTTTTAATATCTTGTATAATATCTTGTTGTGATACGACATTTTTGTCGTATGTGATACGACATTTTTGTCGTATGACTTCATCCTGATACGACATTTTTGTCGTATCACTTTCTTGTGATGCGACATTTTTGTCGTATCTGTTTTTGTACTTTTTAGACTTTCTGACCGAAAATATGAGGCCATGTGACGCTCGTTCTAGTTGTATGTACCCATGCTGTTCAAGCGTCTTAATCCATCTTTCGACTGTTCTGCGTTCGACTCCAAAATGCCCGGCTATTTCATCGATCTTTACCGGCTTGTTCCCTAGCACGATGCCCCACGTTACCCCGTCCCGTTCTTCTTCCCCGGTCGTGGAGCTTATACACCACAGGAAAAGCCATATTGCCGAACCTATTTGTTTGTAGTGTTTTGGCTCCAAAATTCCCGAATATACCGGAAAGGGGTAACTTTCGGGCATTGTCTCATCTCCCCTCCTTCTTCCTGCACAACACAAACGGTTTATCGACCGCGACTACGGAATATCCCGGATACGACGTTTTCAGATACGCCAGAATCGCTTTCTTTCGTTCCTCCCGATCCGGGATATTCCATAGCCTTGAGGCGATTAGGATTTTGGTTGGTACGTCACCGAATACGATGTCTTTCATTTCCCGCCGATGGCATCTAAAATGGTTTTGATGGCGTAATATTCGGGGTTGTAAATCTTCAAAATCTGATCGGGTAAAAAAGTGACTGTTGCGACGACAATTACTCCAGTTAAGATAAGAGCGAATCCGAAGATAATTTCTTTGCCCGAAAAATCTTCCGAATTTAGAATCTGCTTTACCAACTCCTTACACATCGCTATCGAAGTAAGAAGAAGTATCGCAGTAACTACGGTATAAACGATTCCTTCAACGACTTGTTGCCGCACCAACACACCATAAACATGTTCCGCCGCCACGCCAAGTTTCGCGGCCAAAGCGTCGATGTATTCGATGATCTTTTCCTGAAACTTTTCGTTCATTTTCTCACCGCCCCTCACACGTCTTTCAGCAGGTCGTCCAAGTTTTCGTCTTTGGTTTCCGACGTTTCGCCGCTGTCCTCGTCAACCATTTCGTAATCGGTGTCGATCACGTTTGGTTTCATAGCCGGTTCTTCGCCATATTCGATTTTTGTATCCAAGTCCTCGCTGAACGCTTGCCTCATTTCGATAGAGAGAATGCCCCACTTGGAAAGCATGTTCCGGATAACAGTTTTGAGGGCCATTGCGTCATAATCGTTTTTCCAACCAAAATCACTTTTGGAGAATTTGCGTCGATGTGCTTCAATTTGTTCCTTGGTCCAATACACGGTTTTGCGGAATCCGTTAATAAGTTCAAAGTGTCCAGCGTATCCTTCAACGGCATCGGATTTTTTCTTTGTGAAGTCAATGATCAATTCTTCCGTCAGCGGATCCCACTTTTGCAACTCGCCTTCATGAACAGGTATGGCGTTAATTGTACGGTATAAAGCGGTTCGCAATGCTAATTGAATATATCCCTTATATCCAAGCTGAAAAGAAGCCTTGTTTCCGTATGGCACTACCCACGCATAACCGAGGTTTTTGTCAACTGGCAAATCCAGCGTGGCCGCAACCATCGCGGAGGAAATGACGCTCATTTGATCGCATTTTTGAAGGTTTGTGTCGGAGTTGACCAAATTCACGATGCTGGTCATGAATTGCGGCGCGCGCTTTCCCAATACTTCCTCAAACCGTTTCTTGATCGTCGGGCTGTTGAGCAAGGATTTCACGCCGGCAATCGGTGATACCTGACCATTGCTTCCGTTCTGCCCATTCGCCCGATTCGCCAATGCAGCGCCCAAATCACGTTGAGTTTGTGCCATGTGTTACGCCTCCAATCTCTTGATTTCGAACCGGCGGCTTACGCTCGGTTTCAAGTATTGCTCGTAAATATCCGGCCGTTCCGCCTTCAAGCGTTTGGTATCCACGCGGTTTGATGTGACCGGTTTCCAGACAACCTTCCAGTCCCGGAAGAATCCGGTTTCGTACTCTCCAAGCATCATTTGCAGGTGGTTTTGAGCCTCTTGTTTTCGCTCCTGGGCCGCCTTTTCGTCCTCGACAGCCTGTTTGTATTTCTCAATCCATTCGGCGGCCGTAGAGGGTAAATCAAGCGTCTTACCGTTGGATTCCGGGTACAAGGCTTTGACAAACTCTGTCGATGCGTCGGAACCGTCCGGCTCCGGAGGAATCTGTTTCAAAACGTGGTTGTGCCAAAAGTCGGATTCGATTTTGATGAGGTCCGCGATGATCTTTTCGTCGCGGTCAATTCGCTTGTAAACGAACCGGTTGCCGCCGATCAGAACCGCGATCCACCATGCGACGTAGCCGGTCACGGCCATGTAGTGATAACACTGAATCGCGTATTCCCACGGGATGTTGTCGCCCTCCCATTCGTCGGCCTTGTACGCGCTGGCGGTCTTGCACTCCAACCCCTCATCTTTGCCCACAATCAACCGGTCCACGTTGGCGATCATCCAAGGATGATTTGGGTGTTTCAGAATCGCGTTTTTGCGGCGAACTTTCAAACCGGTTCGAAGGGAAAATTCCTCAGCGACCAAATCTTCCAGCTTGGTTCCCCAGTACATCGCCTCGTTTTCTTCCGGTTCGGCAACAAGGCCGAGTTTTTCCATGTAAACTTTCAACTTGGTGCGGTACCGGGAAAGACCGGCGACAGCAGCCGCATCGCTGCCGCCTAACCCCTTCCGGCGTTCCGCCAACCATTCCGCACGATCCATGCCTTTTGTGGCGATCTCAACAGGTAGCGCCATGTTACCGCCTCCTTTTCACGCGACTTCGCGCTTCTTCATTTCCTCGTACTGCTTGTACAGCGCATCGACCACACGCAATTTCCTACAGATTTCCCTGTCTCCGAAGATTTCGTATTCGAAGTAGAACGAAACTGCTTCTTGAAGACGCTTGTACAACATATCCGTGTAACGGCTCGTGCGGCGCTCGCTCAAATCAATTTTCAAATTCCGGTACACACATTTGAGATAATCCAATATTCCGTACCTCAAACACACCAATACGCCTTCCGGCATAATCCGCACTCCTTTCAATCGTCGTACCCGGCGGTTACCCACCGGGCCCCTAACGCTTCCAACGCGCATTCTTCGCTGCAATAGTGGTAGCCGTCGATGTCGAGGTATTCGTCGCCGGGGTAAATCGCCTCGTTGCATTTGGGGTTCTCACAGGCGCCCGAGATTCTCAATGGAAGCGTCTGTCGATCAGGCAAGCCTTGGGCAAATCGATCGAGATTTGCGGCAAACATCGACTTTTCAGCCCTCCCGTGGTAAAATGGAAGTAAGCATTTGTATCAATCCTCCGGCCGCCTCTTATGCGGTCATTTTCTTTTTGATCTCGTCCCGGATCGCGGCTTCCAACGCCTCGATCTCTCGGTCAATCCACCATGACCAAGTTCCGTCGTCCACGTATCCCATCCGTTTCAATCTGGCGCGGTACAACTCCAACTCGCGGATTCTCTTACGAATCGGATGTATCTTCACAGGTCGTCATCCCTTCCGTTCACATGTTCAATGGCGATTACGCCGATGATAAAGAGTGCTAATGCCACCAGTAAGATGATCACGTCATTTTCACTCATGCATTCACTTTTCCCCTCCCCCAATCGAGCGTGAATGTTTTGTATTCCAGTCCGAGTAAGGTTTCCTCCATCCACAAGAACTCGTCGGCCGGCGCCTGTATCCGCGCATTTTCAATGCGGTTGTATCGTTCTCTTGGCATCCAAAACAGGTCGGCCACTTGTTGTTGGGAGAGCCTTTTCGCAAGTCTTAGTTCACGGAGTCTACGCCCGGCCCTTCCAATCTCGTACATGTCCGTTCTCACCCCCTCCGTGTGAATATCGCATCACATACATCAGGGGAAGATTTTTGTAATATGTACTTGTGTGATTCCCCTACATAACTTCCCCTCGTCCCGCCGATGGTGGTACCCTGTCGGCGGGGATTTTCCCCAAATGAACGCCGACTTCATAGGCGTTCAAACTGTATCACCACCTTTCGTTGCAACTTTGAATAAAACAAGCGAATTTCGGATGTTCCTTGTTTCTTCAAGCAGGAGTTTTCTTGTCTTCTGCTCAATCACCACCACTTCTTCTTTGCTACGCTCATCAATAACTTTCATGATGTGTTCAATAGCATCTAAGTAAGCCGGAAGGTTTCTCGATGTTCCCGCGTAGAGTGCGTATAAGGAATCATCAGACTGCTTCATGGCCTATTACCATCCAGTTCAAGCTTGTTTTTGGTGTTGCTCCGGTTTAATGCCCCGATTTTCTTGCCAGCGTCGCACATTAAATTTGGCGATGAGCATTTCCACCTTCCGTTGAGCCTCCTTTGAAGGCTCGTTAACGATAATGGTTTTGTTCATGGAATCCTCCTTTCTAGGCGGTATTTTGGTCACTATTGCAACCATCATCGATATAAAAAAAGTCATCGAATTCCCCTTCGAGAGCGTCACAAAATTTTTTGGCCGTTGTAGGGGAAGGATTACGCGTGCCGTTCAATACTTGGACAACAGACGGATGAGAAAGACCGGCCGCTTTACCGAAAGCCCTCAACGTATATCCTTTGGTAATAATCCTTTTTCTAATTTCCGTTGGGTCTTTCACAAAAATTTTCACTTAGAAACCTCCTTTCTGGTTGCAATTGTGATTTTGCTTCTGCGACCATTATACATTTACTTGTCTGATTTTGCAACCACATTTTTAGGCATTTGGTATATTTTTTTATTCTTTATCCTTATAATTCTCATTGAAAGGTGGTTGCATATGGAACCAATAGAGTTTGGTAGATACCTCCGATCTTTACGAAAACAGAAAAAGATTACTATTCGCCAGTTAGAGCTATATTCAGGTGTTTCTCATGCCTACTTGTCTCAAATAGAAAACGGAAAAAGAGGTCTTCCATCCCCGGAAATATTGAGAAAACTAAGTAAGCCGCTTGAAGTGCCATACGAAGAATTGATGTACAAAGCCGGGTACATCGACTTCATTGAAGTCCCCGACGATGTTGTGGAGGGGATCAGAGATAATAAAATAAGCCGCGACGATTTGGTCACGACTCCGGTTACAGAGGACGGGAAAATTGGTCTAAAAATTGCATTGCAAGACAAAGTACTGCTCGACAAAATCAAAGAGATCGCAAAAAAACACAACATGGAACTAACTAACCCAAGGTTTCTCCAATTGGTCGAAATTGCTTTCGACATTGCTGAAAGGATAAGAAAGGAAAACATCGACTAGACTCGTCAGAATCTTCAATTCAATTGCGTCCAACATGTATTCGTTTACAAACCGACCGACAAGGAGATTGAATTGCTCGTCGTCCAACTTCACACTATATCCCCCCGTCCAAAATTAGGTAACTATAGTATGACACGAACAAACGTTCGCGTCAATTTGAGAATAAAAATTACCTCCTGTCAAAAATATAAATATTGGTAAAAATATAATATCACTTACTTACAGAATGTACAGGCATATTTTGTCGAATAAAAAGAATTTTCTAAATTTATTGAATTATTTTAAAATTCACTGAGGAGGATGCAACTTGAGCAAATTATTCGAAAAGTGGCCTACTTTGATCAGATGGATCATGTTTATACCGATGATAATAATTACTTACTTCATTACCATTCTCATTGGACGTTTCTTGCTTTGGTGGTCTATTGGTCCGGAAGATATATCTTTGGGTAATTTTCTTATGTACCATTTTTATAATAATTTTATCTGCTTCGTCTTGTCCTTGGCGGTCAGTATCGCATGTGCACCAAAAGGCAAAGTGATCATAGCTTCGATTTACTTAGGGGTGATCCTCGTGTCATTAGGTTTTTCGTTATTCTCTGTTTTCGTCTTTGGGGCTCATAATAACGAACCTGTTTGGAGAATACTATACGATTATATCTTAAATACTGCCGCTGGAATATTTGTTTTGATTGCCACTGTGAAAGAAAAGGAAATGGACAGAAACAACGCTTTGTCGACATGACACTAATGAAGATAGTCTATATGGAGGAACACCATGCGCGCCGCTCTTTACATTCGCGTTTCTACAGAGGAACAGGCCAAAGAAGGTTTTTCGATTCCTGCTCAACTGGACCAACTGACACGGTTTGCGGAATCCGAAGGATGGCAAATCGTAGACACGTATATAGACGATGGATACAGCGCTAAAGATACAAACCGTCCGGAAATGCAGCGTATGTTGCAGGATATTCGGGAACGCAAAATTCAAATGGTCCTTGTCGCAAAGTTGGATCGCCTGACACGAAGCGTTCGGGATTTGTATGAATTATTGGACGAATTTGAACGATATGGATGTTCGTTTTACTCGCGCCAAGAACGATTCGATTTATCAACCCCTATGGGACGCGCCGCTTTGGGCATGATGGGGATATTCGCACAGTGGGAAAGGGAAACCATCGCCGAACGCGTCCGCATGGGAATGGAACAAATGGTGCGAGAAGGAAAACGGCCGGGCGCACCGAAGCCTTTCGGTTATGATTCGGACGGAAATATCATCAAAGAAGAAGCGGAAATCCTACATGAAATGCGTCGTTTATACATGAAAGGCCACGGTATGTATTCGGTGGCACAAATTTTAAACAGACAAGGCAAATATCATCGCGGTGCAATTTGGACCCAACAATACGTGAAATATTGTTTGGAGAATCCTTATTACATCGGCTACATTCGTTGGGGCAAAGACAGCAAACACGACGAAATCTTGGTTAAAGGAGACCACGAGCCGATTTGGACGCAAGAAGAATATGACTTGCATATGCGGCGCATGGAGATACGATCGGGAAAGAATTACACCAAAAAATTCACTTATTGGTTCACCGGTGTATTGCGTTGCGGTCGTTGTGGCGAAGCGTTAATCGGAAGAAGGCATTTTGTGAAAAGGAAACGAACAAGACATTACGAATTGTTCAATTATCGTTGTTCGGGAAGAAATAACGGCACAGGTTGTAAACTTCCAACCCTTCGTCAGGATTTAATTGAAAAACTTGTGTTGGAATACGTTGAAAAGTACAGATATGAAATGTCGAACGTTGAAGCGTTTGCTCAACAATATTCCGAAGAACAACAGAAAAAGCAACAATCATTGGAAGACGTAAAAAAAGAACTTGAAAAAGTTCAGGAGCGAATCCGAAAATGGCAACGGATGTGTGTCAACGAATTGATCACCGAAGACGAACTTCGGGAATATTTGGCGGAGGAACGCGAACAAGAACGTCAACTTAAAGAAAAGTTATCTTTATTAAAACAAGAGGTTCAGATTATCCCGCAACGCCTGTATTCGTTACCCGATTTATGGCCTGATCTGGACGATAACGAAAGACATGAACTCATCATAACCATTTTCAAAAGAATTGTCATCAATGCGCCAGACGAAAAAATCCCGCCCAAAGGAACGTATCGCAACGCATACATCCAATCAGTCGAATACAACTAAATCGTATGTATATTGTCAAGGAAGCTGATGCTTATATGACAATTTTAATATGATTTATCGAAATACATTCACTCCACAGTCATTTTATGCTATAATGGTATTGGCAGAAGTGACTCTATCTGCTGATTTATGCCAAGAGGGGAGCGCGCCGGAACGCCACCAATGGGTGGCAGGGTGAGGGAAACGCCGTAATCGCTTATGCGACATTGGCACACCTGGGAGGAAAGGTTCCGCCCTGAGGCATTAGTATTCCGGGTCGTCGTGACTGTCGAAGGTATTTCGGCGGCGACGTAAAGGCACCCGGGGGTCGCCCTTTGCGGTAGGGGGTTAAACCGCTTCTAATACGGTGATTCGCTCGCCACGCCGTCACGCTGCGCTTACGCGGCGGCCTCCCTGTCCGTTAGGACGGATGGTTAAGCGGTCAATCCCGACGCAATCGCCGGGAAGTGTCGAGCATCACATATCCGACGCCGGTAGGCCGGCAATTCCATTATCTTAATACCATTATTTCCTTCAAGGGGACTCCACTTTGGGACGGTGGACATGCCGGGAGTTGGGGTCGCGGGAGACCGGCAAAGATTTACGGCTCGGAAGTGTGTTTCTGGGCAAACTGCGAACGGATCACGCGGGATAGAAGTATGATCCCTATATCAAAAAAAAGAGCGCCATAAACTGGCGCTTTTTGCATATCATATACTGGTACCCTTATTCCCGGCGTTCCTTTTGGAGCCCGGTTTTTTCTTTTCTTGGCCTGCCTCAATTGCTTCGATCTGTGCGCATATTTCTTGTACCCACGCCATGTCTTGTGCCTGATACGCGAGTAAAGAGAGGTTTTGCAAAGTCACGATGTCCCAACAGTATTTTGCGTTGGCCATTAAACAATGTGTCATTTCGAGCAATTCCGCTTCGGTCAAATTGCGCCGGCGTTGCGTTACCCAAAGTTCGGCTAATCGGACGTGAAACGGCATTACGCCCATAAGAACCACCAACCGATACAAGCCAGAACACCCAAAATGATGACGAACCACGGTGCGAGTTTCTCGCGCATTGTACCATCCTCCTTTTGGTTTGATGGTACAGTTTATGCTTAATAAGCATATTTATTGCTTGTCCAGATAAAAAATTTGCTCCACGGGCATATTCAATTTTTCGGCAATCCTGAGCGCCATTTCTAACGTCGGCTGCTGCCGTTGCAATTCATACCGATTGTATTGATATTGGGCGACTCCCAAAAATTCCGCGAACTGAACTTGATTCATACGGTAATCGTGACGTATCTCCTTGAGACGGTTTTTAACGGCCATAAAATCACCCCGCACGATACTTCGTCATGCGGGGTTGTCGTTTCCTTCGGGAATTTTCAGTTGTTTTGTCGAGAAAATAAAAAAAAGTCCCCGCCAGCGTAATGCCAGCGGGGAATGAACGACAAAAAAAGTGCCTGCGCCAAACGACGCAGGCTTTCCTACTCTTTACACGTTTTTCGGCAAAATCATTATACCACATTTCGGTGTTGTATGCTATTCACGCTCTTTCGTCTGTTTAACCACCTGATGCCCGTACACCGCAAAAGCGCCGCACAGAACACCCTGAATGACGGATTGAACCGATATGCCGTGCAATCCGATTACAACGACGACTGCGGCCAACGTCACGATGTAAACGATGGTCCAGTCAGGCACTTTGGGCGTGCGTTTCAGCACGTATCCCAGGCACCAACAAGCTGCCACAACAACGAGCAATTGCGGGTCAATGAGTCCAAAAACGGTTTGCCAGTCCATGATTCTCACTCTCCTTGTTACATTGAACTTTACATTTTTGCGAGAAAAATGTTGATCATACTTTCTTTTTCTTTTGGATAAGTCCGGCACGATGAAGAATGGTCAACAGGCGGTAAAAATCAAACGAGCCGCCTTCCGGAGTGTCGACCAAATCGGATGCGGCCTCAACCGCTTCTTTTGCCCAATCAGGCACATCCATTTTGTGCAAGTCTAAAAGAAGGTTGACTTGCGTTTTCAAGTCTTCGACTTCCTTTTTCAGTTTTTCAATCTCCTGCAATTCCTCATCGTCTCCCTTCATAATTGAATCAACTTTTTGACGAAACGCTTGCCATGCCCACGGGTCGATGACGTAAGGCTTCGGACAGATTTTCCCCGTCACGTCATAATGGCGGATTACATCCCTTATCGGGTCGAGTCCGTACCATTCGCACAGTTCCGCAACGATTTTTGCTGTCCGTTCAACCGTATCCGGGTGAAAGTTCCCGTCCTCCTCGACGCACATTTCCACGCCGATGCTGTACGTGTTCGCGGGCCCGGCGTGATACGCCACCTCGTTCAGCGGGATCACCAGTACGGCTTCGGTTTTGTCTACAAATATATGCGCGGAAGCATAACGGTCTGGAATGTCGTCGTAAGGATTCTGGTTGGCAAGCGTTTGGCCGAAGTATCGGACATGAGCGGCCGCCGATGCTCCTGGGTTAGCTGTCCAATGACAGACGATTTTCCGAATCGTGCGTAATGGTATTCCCGGCCGACTGAACGGATTCACCGGAATCAATTCTTCGCGCCAAAGCATGGTTTACCCCCTCGCCAAATAAAAGAGCGCTCCAATCGCCGCAACGATCAAAGCGCCCGTAACGGATTTGAGCAGCCAGTCCCATTTCGCTTCCGCCGCACTCGCTTTTTCCATCGCCGTCTTTGCCATTTCCAACGCTTGGCGGCTGCGTTCGTCGGCTTGATCGGCTTGTTTTGTTTTTTCTTCTAGCCGTGTAATGCGTTCATCCAACCGCCGCACCCCAGCCGCCACCTCCTGAACCGAATCGTATATTTCTCTTAGTGTGATCGTGACGCCGGTTTCGTTGTTCACGGGTTATCCTCCTTTCATACGTCGCATTGTCCATTGGGGCAATCGTTGCCGTAAACGAAATTTTCATCAGGAACCAACATAACTTTGTTAAGGGTTCCGCATTTGAGGCAAAAATGTATGTCACCATTCGTTTGTCGATACGCGATACTACCGCGTGTTCTGCAACGATATTTGCTTTCCACCGCCATCATACCTCGACCGTCACCCCTTCCCGCACAACCTTGAGATGCGTAATCCCGTCCCTGAAATCCCGGAACCCAAGCACCTTTTTGCTGTCCGGCCATAAAATCACCATTGGGATGCGCGGATCGGCTTTCAGACCGCCCAACCATTGGGAATAGTCGTCCGTGATTTTGTAACTTCCCGTCCTTAACCAAATGGTGTCTTTTCCGCCCACGCTCTTTTGATGGGCTTCGTTGGTATGGACGTGTCCAAGCGCAATCACATCGGCATGAGTGATGTTGAACAAGTTTCTTTGGCTGTTCGTGGTGTTCAGGCTTGAATTGTACTTGAATGTGTGATGCGCGTGGATAAGGTACTCGGCGTTTCCGAGTTTGACCTTGATTGCGCCGCCGTACCACAGATACGGACTACCGATTTTTCGCGCCAGATGAGTGACAAAATCTTCGCCTGTTTCTTTGGTGGACCAATTATCGTGATTGCCTTTCAAGACTGCGATGGTTTTGCCGTTCGAAAAGAATTTGTCAAAGATGTATTCGCATAGTTTTCGCTGCTTGTCCGCCGTGATGACTTGTTCGAAGCTACCTCCGGGATGTGAACGGGTAATGTAGTTGTCCGTGTAATCTCCCATTAACACCGCATACAATCCCTCGGTCTCGCGGATCAGGTGAAAGTCGTGCAGCATTTGCCGATGATCCGTGTACAGACCGCCGATGTGAAGATCGCCTGTAAACACAATCCCGATAGGCTTGTCGTCGTCGATGGTGACTGAGACTTCCGTTTGCCGGTCGTCCAACCGTTGCAACTCCTCTTGCATGTGAATGACGAGATTCAATAGTTCGTCCAAGCTGTTGTTGATCTCGTTCTTACGGTTTTCGTGAAACAATGTCGTCTTGGTGGTCTTGGAGTCGCGTTTCAGTTTGCATCGGACCGCGTTTTCCGTGAACTCACGTCCGAATCGCTCCGTCATGATCTTGGCGATTGTTGCGTAGGAGTAGGACGGATTTTCCTTGATCAAATCGAGCATGAATTGGTATTCCTCGGGTGACCAAAGCAGCATCACACCGCCTCCTAAAACGAAATAGCCCCGCCAAAACGACGGGGCGTTATTGATTCAATTCCTGCGCGCGCTGCAACGCGCCTCTTGCCAAGTTGATGATCTTTTGCTGCAATTCCTGACGTCTCCGATCTTTTTCCGCCTCATCCAATCTTTTGTTTTGATCCAACGCCCGCATTTGTTTTCGAATGTCGGAAATGGAATCGGAAATGCGGTTGAAGTACAGCCGCAATGCGTTGTTGAATCCTTCCGGACGTTTTCCGGTCTGTTTGAACGCCTGATACGCTTTTTCAAGTTCGTCACGTTTGGCGTAAAAGTCGTTTACGATGTCGGTCGAATAAAGCGGATTGGATGTCATGATGTTGTTAAGCACATCGGAAACCGAAGCGCCCGGAGCCATCGCCGGAAGTCCAAGTTGGCCAAGAAAACCCGAATACTGCCGAATCAGATAATCCAATTGGCGCGGAGATGTGCCGGTTAGCTGACCAAGAATCCTGGAAAGTTCGCTTGTGCGTTCGTCGTATTGCAATTCCGGGGGAAGGTTTTCCATATAACCCGGCACAATCGGCCGGCCGGCAAAGTCTTGGTTTCGGGATACATCGAAAATCGGGCCAAAAATCGTATCGCTGAACGGTCCCATTAACCGTTCGGTCAGCGTTCCGGGCCGCAACATACCTTCCACACCGGGAACCGTAAATGCGGTACGCAACTGATCGACGAACCGTTTCCACGCCTCCGGGTCTTGGTCGGCAAACTGCCGCATCAAACGTTCCGGAATATCCGAAAACAGCGTACCCAATTCACGCGGTTTGGCGATTCGGATGAATGTTCCGTCGCCTTTTGGAATCAGGAAGTAGTTGTCTTTAATATGATCGCTCAATTGCTGATAATTCGGATCGTCCCGGTTCATCGCGTACAGTACAACAGTCGGTACCGTGAGCGCCAAGAACGCTTTGATAAACGCTTTGTCCGGGTTCGAAACAACTTCACGCGCAATCTTGTCCAACCCTTGAATCGCAGCGTTAAAGTACGGGAACACCGCATCCAGTTGTTTCCCAATAGCGCCGCGCTTTTTGAAGTTCGTTGTAATGTCTTGCGCCTCGTACAACGCTTTGGTGAAGTCGTCGCCTTGCTTCAACGCCCGTTTAAACTCGGCCAACCTCGGCGCGCTTTCAATGGCGTTCAGAAAGTTTTCCATCATATTGAACGCTCTCGGAATCAAAGCGCGTATTGGTTGTCTCGGCAAAATCTGACGTTTGGTTTGCGCCAGAAGATTTCGTTCCGCCGCAATCGGACTGGAATGACCGCCACCGACATTTTTGAACGCCTGATAAAATTGACCGTCTCTGGCGATGTCAAAGAACGCCGCCATCAAGTCGCGTACAAAGATGATTGGGTTATTGGTGGTCTTGGACATGATATAGGCCTGCGGAATGTCCCGGAAGATGTTTCGCGTAAGTGCGAAAATCGGGTTTGCGCCGGTCGTTAATACTTTGAACACCCGCGTCAACTGGCCGATTTTGTCCAAAATCCAGTTTTGTCCTTCCGGCCCCATTGCTGTCAAAGCATCCAAAAGCATCTTGTCGTTGATTTTCACATAAACCGGTCGCCCGTTGTCTATGCCGCGAATGATGTTGTCCTTGTCGAGTCTTTGTAAGGACCGGTCAAAGTCTTCGGAAAACCGGCTTAGAATTTCCTCGATGCCGCCTTCGCTGTCGAGCGAAATACTTTTGATGTCCTCGATTTTCTTAGGGGACCGCACAATTTCCGCCCAATCCGCAAACGCTTCGGGATCGCGGCGAATGTTTTGAATCAACGCTTGCATGACTTGGTTGCGTTTTGCCGCTTTGACGAACGCATCCACGTTTTCAATGATGGATTCGATTGGGCTGATAATCTCGCGTTGGGAACCGGTCGGACTGTACTTCTTAACCGGCGCGGATTGATCGGCAAAACCTTTTCTTGCACGCGTTTTCCCGCCAGAAGCCTTCTCCAATTCGCTGAAATACCGTTTGTTCGGGACGTAATACGGATTCTCCCTGAACCATTGTTCCGCAGTTTCGCGGGATACAAGTCCGGTATCCACCAACCAACGATTGACCATTTCACGTTGAAAGTTATAAAGTTCCTCCGCCATTTGCCGGAACTCGGGATATTGAGCTTCATAACGGGCGATGATTTCCCGGCCTTTTTCGGGCGTCCAGTTCAATTCGTCACGGAATACTTTTTCTCCGCGCTCGGCTCTTGTGATAGCGTGACGGTTGATCAAATAATCCTCAAAGTCCACGAACGAACCCCGCGGCAAAGGCCGCAAGATTTCTTTCAGCGACTTTCCGATGACGTTTCCACGGCTGTCCACGAGTCCACGGGTCATGATTTGCCGGGCAACCACGTCCGCACCGCGAGTAGACAAGGCCAACTCATACGGTCTTTGTGACGAAGGCAAAGGCTCGCCCAAGACCTGTTCGACGTATTTCTCAAATTGGTTCAACCGATGCAAGTCGTCCACAAGGTTGATGTAAGCCTTATTGAGTTTTGACCGAATGGTTCCCGGTTCCCTGATAAGCCGTGATGTCAATTGGGACTTGGTTTCGGTCGAAAGCGCTTCGTAAGGCCGCGCCCTTCGGAAAGGCGCAACTCCCAACGTCCGTCCGCCTGTAATCCGTTCCCCGGCTTCTCTGGCCGTTTCAGTAAGGCGTTGCAGAAAATCAACAACCTGGTTGGTTTGCCTTGTCGAAGCTGGCGGTGTCTCTATCGGAACCGCCTGTTCCTTCGTTGCTAAAGCGGGTAAAGGACTTTCTTCCGTTCGCGGAGCAGGAAGCGCCAAAGGTTGTTCCGTTGTTCTGCCGCGCCTGAAAACCGTCTCCAACCCACGTCGAACGGCAGGTGTCAACGCTCGTCCAATCGTCGAAACGAGCGGATCACCAATGCCGCCCAACGCTACGTCCAGACCAATGTCACGGGCGCGTTGCGTGGCTGGTTCGTCGATACCCACCGCACTTTCCAAGGCTTCGCGCATACCGCCAAATGCCGCTCCTGCACCAGCACCCCGCGCGGCTTCTTGCGCCACGCGAGGCGCGTTACGTGCTAACGACGCGGCCAATCTTCCGCCCGTGCGATACGCGGCTGCGCCGGGAGCGAGAGAACCCACCACTTGTCCCACAATGTCTTGTACACGTTCTGCTGTAGTTTCCGGTGGAGCGAAACCCGAAAGAATCGGACTTTCGCGCAAGTTTACGCCCTCACGTTCGGCAATCCTTCGGGTAATGCCAAACGGATCAGCAATGTTGGACGCAACGCGCCAAAGCGCACTAGAGGCGGGCTCAATAAAGCGTTTATACGCCTCTTGTTGAATGCGTGCCAAAAACGGAAGTTCCCTTTCCGTTTGAGGTTGTTGTTGCTGTTGTTGCAATTGAAACTGTCGAACCCTTTGCATGGTCGGGGTTCTTTCAATATCAATCGGGAATTGGCCAGCCTCCAAAGCCTGTTGAAAAGGAGTTTTCGGAGGCTCCTGCCGTCTTCGTTGTTCCAAAAACTCCTTCGCGCTGACGTATCCGCTTGACGACGATTGTGTAAGCGTAGTTGAATCGGTCTTCCCCTTCTTTTTACGCTGTTCCAAAAACTCTTTTGCGCTGACATAAGGCATTTCAATCACCGCCTTTATGATCCGCCCGACAACATGCGGACATATTGGTCGATCAACGCTTGACGGCCGGCACTATCCAACGCCGCCCAATCCGGATCGCTTTGCGCCAGTCGAACCGCTTGTTGATAAACGTCTCCTTGTGCTGCTCGTTGTTGTTCAAATGGTGCCAAAGCGCTTTGCACGATGCTGTTGTACATGTCATAACCGAGAATCGACGAGATTTCCCCGGCGTTCAAACGCAAGAAGTCGCGAAAGTCTTGTTCACTTTCCAGTTCACCCAAGTCGTCCATCAGGCGGCCAAGAAAATTCCGGGCTTCCCGGTTATTGCGAAGTTCCTCTTGTTCCATCGCCAACCTTACTTGCGCTCTTGCGTTTTCAGCCGCCATTTGTGCCAATCGCGCTTCCAATTCCCGTGAACGCAAGCCCAATTCCTGTTGCGCCATTTGTTGATTGAAGGCGATTTGTTTCGCTTGAAGCGTCGGCGTGCCTTCCGGGATGCCGTATGTTCTGGCCAAAGTGGGTGTAATCGTTCCGAGCGTTTCCGCGACTCTCCATTCGTTTTCAAGCTGCCGTTGTTGTTCTGCGGTTGTAGGCGTTCCATCCGGCAAACGACCTGTCAGGACGGCCATCACTTGCGTTTCGTTCAAATCGGCGGAACGTCTCGCCAGTTCGTTCGCGAATTGTTGCTGTTCTTGTCTCGTCAGGAAGTCCAAGATGTCAAATGCCTGATTGAATCGGTTTGTTGCCCTTGTGTCGTACAAGGATTGTTGTTGTCCAAGCGCATCCAAAATGCTCGCCAAATTTTGAAACTCCTGTTGCTGGCGAGCTTGTTCCTGCGCGATGATCTGTGGCACCACTTGTGTCATCAAATATTGGTTGGCTTGATTTTGAATCGCTTGGGTACGGTCTGTAAGCACACTGGAACGTCCAAGTCTAGCTGCGCCCAATGCCTCTTGCGCGGAACGCGTTGCTTGTTGCGCCTGTTGTTGCGCTTGTGCTTGTGCGGCCGCATAGGCCGGTGTCGCATAAGGATTGATCGGCGTCGGGTTTTGAATCCGTTGTTGAAGCGTCGAAAGTATCTGCGAAATTTGCTGGTCATACGGATTCGTTTGTTGTTGCGGATTCAACACCTGACTTTGCAAGTTATACAAGCGATTTAGACGGTTCACATCACCGGCGATGCTGTTAATGTCCGCCTGAGTGGTGTATGTCGTCCCTTCCACATTCAATTGCGGTTTGATGACGGGAACGCCGTCCACTTTGACGTAACCGGTGTTGGGATCGTAGCTGATCCGTTCGTCCGACACGCCCATTTGATTGAGCGTTTTTCGGACTCCGATGTTATAAAGTGATTGTTCGGTCGTTGCCAACGGGAACACCCCCTTTAATCAATCGGCATGCGTTCTACGGCTTCGTATGCGGTTTGTAGGCGGCGCAATTCTTTGTCGCATTCCTCTACCTTTCCTACATCTCCAACGGCCTCATATGCCGTTCTGGTCATTTTGAGATTGAACATTTGCATTCGGTAATCCAACAGTCGCCGTTGTTTCAACTGCTCTTTTTGTTCTTTTGTCAGTTCCATGCGATCACTCCCTTTGCAAAATAAAAAAAACCGCTCGGTCGAGCGGTGTTATGGTATAATATGGTTTGTACAACTGCCTTGGGTGGGTGTAGGCGGCCTCCGGGAAAGGGGTGACGCCTATGCAGTTTTCGTTGCAAGAAGTGATTATGCTCGGGATGTTTCTTCTCGCGCTTCTCACTTACTTAAAACGAAAGTGACCCGCCCAAGGCCACGGGAACCGGGTCACTTCTGAGATTTACTCGGAGGTTGCCCACCCAAGCGTTGTACAGGGGACGGTCACGTACACCGTCCCTTAGTTATTTTAATCGTATCATATGATGATTATTCGTACAACAATTTTTCATGTCCTGTTTACGATTCTTCTTCTGTTTCTTCTTCCGACTTTTGACTTTCAAAGTAGTATATTAGCGAGAATATAATCCCCGATCCAAACGCTATCACTCCATTCCACTTTTCTAATTCGGGTTGGTTAACCGTAGCAAAAGTCAACAACACTCCTCCTAGTATCCAGACCGCGAGGAATATGGAAATGCTGATTACCCATCGTTTAACCTTTTTCCTTCCCTCGTCGCTCAATGGTTTGTTCGGAAGAGTGAATGTAACAAGCCCCCCGACCAAAATTGTAGCCGCAATTATCCCGAAATATTTAATATTTTGGTTTTGCTGTGCTTCATAGTCTATCTGTGTAGGTTGCGCTACAAACAGAAAAAGTTCAATTGCGACAATGATCGCAAAGATCATTGCCGAAATGCTTCTAGGGGTCATTATTGATTCAACCTCTCAATTACAAGTGTATCCCTAACAACACTCGCTTTTAAACCCAAAATTGAGAGTTTGACAAATGATGTACCAGCCAACCAAAATCCATCGATGTTTGTGTTATATTCATTAGAGATGGTTACTGCAATTTCTTGTCCATTCTGACGGAATATAGCTTGCGGTTCCTTCCATTCAATGGAATATGGTCCACTGAGAGCAGCTAGACTGACATATTGATTTCCATCCAATTCAATATATTCAAAGCCACCATTAGTTTTCAGTAACGAGTCTCCTATTTCCGTACGAACCTTTGCAAATTCTTGCGGTTTTTGCAAAAAAGTATCGGTAGCCTCTGGTATTGTCATCTTTGCACCCGCTTTCTGCGTAAGTTCAATTCCCAAATCTGCGTCAAAAGATACTTCCAATCCCAAGGCATCTCCAATTGCACGAACCGGCAAGTAAGAAGTACCGTCGATCACAATTGCTTGCTTCTCAATTTCCTTCCCATTCACTTTTACCGGGAACACACCTTCCACGACGCGGCCGATCAAATTTTCAACTGCAGCGTGCGACGTAAGTGGTAATGAAAGCGCAAATCCGATTATGGCCCCTATTAGATATCTTCTCATAAAAAACCTTCCTTTCTTTGGTTTTTTTCTTATTTAACCACAGAAATGAAGGTTTGAGAAGTGTTTCACGCTCTGGTGACATAACCAGATACGCTGAAAGCGTGCGTGTGATTGTCTGCGCCCCCAGGACCAGTTACGCCTGAAAAAGAAAAATACAATCCTGAAACAGAATCGGCATTAGAGAAATTCCATGCGCCACGAGCATAGGTTGATTTTCCTGTGACTCCGATAGTCATACTTGTAGAACCACTACCCGGCATAATAGTATAAGAAGAAATATTGTCTCGAAATGTAAGTAACTGAGCATTGTTATGATATAAATGAATATCGGCCAAGCCAGTTCCGGCGATGGCGTCAATATCAAAATATAATCCGGTTCGTTCTCCTGTTCCAAGAATACCTTGGAGTTTGCCGTTACTCAATTCAAGTCTTGCAGTATTGGTCGGGCCACTTCTCACCACACCTCCTTCGATAACCCCAGATCCGCTTAATTTATCAGGTAGAATAGTCCATCCTCCGATCAATCCAGCCGAGGCAAAAATTGTCCCACGCAATGTGACGTTGCCCGATAAATCAGCCCGGAACGTATCCTGCATGCCGTTATTTATCACAATTCCGTTGGTGTCGAGTTGGATAAACGCGCCACCTGATAAATCGCTTCGAATCGTCACCAAATTTGCATCCAAGGTTCCGGTCTTGATCACCTTTGCGTCTAACCGGCTAACATTCAGCGTATCCAGCGCCGAAAGCAAGTACGTCAAGTACCGGCTGATGCCGATGTAGGCGTCATAGAGCGCGGCTACTTTTTGTTCAAGCGGCGCGTTGGAGGCGTAAAAATCTTCAATCGCCGGAAACTGCGGTGTCGGCATGCTCTCACTCCTTTCATCGTTGCACGCGGCAAACGCGGAAATAACGTTGAACGTTATATATCGATACTGGTCCGGTTCCTTCAAGTTTGTACCGGAACCAATGCGCCAAAGGTGTCGTATCCAACGGCACGATCACGTTTTTGTTTTGCGATACGGCGGCCGCGCTGGTTGGGTCGTAGTTGAGAGGGGTAAAGTTGCTTCCCTGGTCGTCCGTTGAAATGCTGACCGTCATCGTGAATCCTGTCGGGAAATACCCTTGCAAATGCAATTCCTTGTACTCTTTCTCGGCCTCCCCAATACCTTCATCGAACGCCTTTGACGTAACCGACCATGGGATAGCCGCGCCGTTATCTGTGGTTCCGTCGTTGACTTTCCACGTCTGACCGGACGCATCTCCGACATACATAGCGCCGTTAAACAGGATGCCATATCGGAAATTCTCATTGTATGCAGGAACTCGCCAACGTCCGTAACGTGTGTCATACACCAGTCGAATGTTCGGTTCAGTTGCGCTATCGAGCGGCAAGCAAAGATAATACCGCAACCCATCCGTAAACGCACACGCTTTGCTCACTTGCGCCTTATTGATGCGATTCAGAAACCCGCGAATCTTTCCGCCAATTGGAATCGGGTTGCCGTTGGTGAACAGATAAACATCCTGCTCCCCAAGCCAGATGAGACGTCCGTTCACTTCCTGCACCGTCTTATGCGATACGCACCCGATGTTGTTGGAAATTTCGATGATGCGGAAATCGAAATAGTTCGTTCCGTATAAGGCCGCCATACTGTTTCGCTTGAACAGGATTTTCAAGTCCTTAAAAGTAAAAAGAGCGGTAATGTTGCCGCCCCCGTAGGTGTAATATTGCGCGAAGCCCGAATTTTCTGCCGATGTCCAATCTTGCGGATTCTGAAACCCGCACCAGTACAAAATGTCGTCCTTGGCGATGAACACCCGGGACGGGTCCGCCGTGATGTACTTGCCTTTCGGTGCATTCGCGGCGTTCAGATCAGTCAGCGTCGAACCGTTCCAGTATTTCACGTTGTCGGTTCCGTTTGTTAGGATGAGTGCATCCGTGCCGGCAACTTCAAAGTTTGTCGCGGTCCAGTCCGAATCGGCGAATCCAGACGCAATATCTGTCCACGTACCGTTGTTATCCCATTGAAGTTTGTTGCCGACCGACCGAACCAAATGCGTGTCTTTGAAATGCGTCATTAAGTTTGTTTGTGCGCCGCCGCCTGCTCCATAAACGGTTTTTCCTTTACGCACCGTCAGGTTTGGGTAGTTGTCGAAATCAAAGCCGTATTCGTCACTTGTCTCGTCGTCGGCAATAAAAACGGCAGACTGTTCATTGTTCAGCCCGCCGCTAAAGTTATTTTCCGCTCGTAGTTTTCGTTGAGGCACGTCCACCACCTCACAAATATTCAGTCGGCAACAAACCGTAGTCCGCTCGTCTGTATCCCTTCACCGGAACATGCCCGCGTCTTCTTGGAAGTTTGTCTTGCGGTGTAATGTATTCCGGGTACGGGGTATCGTAAACATCCCGGTAACGATCCAACAGACGGTTAAAATCCGCAAGAAACATATTGGCGTCGTCGTACTCGCCGCGTGCCCGTGCGATGCGATGCAAACACCCCAACACCAACAGTTCGTGAAAGTCTTCTTCCAAGTCTGGTGTCGCCTCAAGATTCGCAGACGACAAAGCCGCAGGGCGTTTGTTGTAGTAAACATACACCTTGCGGCCTTCGGTTTCCGTCGTTGGAATCGGGTTGATATAGATGTTTTGGTTGGCCTCGACACTGTAAAACTCGTCATGTTCGCTTAAGCGTTCATTCGATTCGATGGACACAAAACGCAATTCGCGGTACTTTTCCGATCCCAGCTTTGTCTCAATTGTGACACGCTTAATCCCCATAGGATCACAATCGTCGGGGAGAGGATAAAACGCAAAATCCGCGACGGTGGTGAACACATAAGGCACGGCTTCATGTTTCACCATCTGGAAAATTTGCCGTTGTGTCACGTCCATCCACTCAACTTTTTGGGCGGTGCTATAGGTATTGCGGTATGTTGTATCGACGGTTTCTAAAAGTTTTTGAACAGTCGGCATCAGACCACCTTGCTTTCAAATCAAAGATTATGTTTATTCACCAACCAAAGCACCGTCGGTATCGGATGACGGCGCGCCGTTTTTTATCCGCAGTTTTCCGTTTGAATCCACCCAAAGATGATAGTTTCCCAAAACCAAATGCGCTCCATCCCACGTTCCCGAATTTGTGCCAACATTCCATTCAAACTCAATATTCCCCGTTGACGAGTTATGGCGGACTCGTTGCGCTCCTTGGCTGCCCGAAAAACCAAAATATTGATCGGAAAACAAGCCTAACGCCCGTCCTTCAACATCGATAACTTGAATTCTATTACCGACGTTTCCACTTTTGGTGTACGCATTCAGCATACCGGGGAAATGAAACCCAACAAAAGTCAGGTAATCCGGAATGCCTCCTGAACCATCGATGTAAATTCCCCCATCTTGTGTTTGACGATCCAAATTTGTGTCGTCAGCATTCCCGGATACTCCACCGACAAAATTCACATATTTTACATCACCCGAAATTTTGATTCCGTAATAACTAGACTGTGTACTTCTTCCGTTCGACAAAACTTGGATGCCTGAACCGGAAATAAATTTTGCTCCACTGTCGATATAAATTCCTTCTTCCGCGCTATCGGAAACCTTAATGTTATCCAATCGAATTTCCCTGCATCCGTCACCAAGATATAATCCAACTTTACTGCTAAACGTAATGGTTGTTGAAATCTGAACGGTATGACAATGTTTCATGTAAATACCGTTTTGAAGTTGATTATCTAGAATTCCACCTATGATGAAAATATTGTAGTTATGGTGTGAAGCGTTGCCTTCGGCATGAATCCCGTCCAGACCGTTATTATAAATAACACAGTTGTCTATAAATACAGCGCCATCACTCGGAACGGAACTTAAAGGATCACCTATTTTAATCCCGTGCCCCTCATTATTTGAAAAAACACAGGTTTCGAAAAACTCATCGTTATTCATGATCAACTCGACGCCGTTATTTACGTTGTTAATAAACCGACAACTTACCCACATTGAACCTTGGGGACGGGCGGTAGACGCATAAATTCCGTTGTATTGGTTTTGAATGGTCACGTTTATTCCAGACCAATTTGGGCAAGCGTACCAATTGTAAAAATGAATGCCGTTTCCACCCGGAACGGCACCTGAAACTCGGTCTAATGTTAAGTTTTGAAATGTGATGTTGGAAGAGCCACCGCTAACCAAAATTAAATCTTTATCCTTTGACGCTGCTTTTAGAATGGAAGCGCCGCCAACACCTTCAAATTTGAGATTGTGAACATTGAATAAATAAAGATGCGCCCCAGCTATTGACTCCGAGGCAAACAAATAAGTTCCACGCGGAAAGAAAATGGTGCCTCCACCACTTTTTTTTGCTGCGTTTATTGTGGCCGTAACAGCAGCGGAATCATCTGTCACCCCATCACCTTTTGCCCCAAACTCCTTAACGTTGTAGATCACCCCACCCCACGTCTTCACATTCGTCATCGCATTGCTGATGTTTGCTGCCATCAATTCGCTTAACGTTGGCATGTTATCACACCCCCTTTATGTAACAAAAAGGGGAGAGCAAACGCTCTCCCTGTATTGCATAAAAACCCCATGCTATCGACGCATGGGCAAACCAAATTGTTTTCGTTTGAGCAATAGCGTTCTTCTGGTGATTCCAAGCTTCTTAGCCGCTTCCTCAATCGTTCTACATGAGGAAAGTGCCTCTTCAATTTGCTCTTTGGTTATACTCTGTACCCTGGACCATCGAGCCTGTATAGCCTTTTGCGACAATTCCGCAGCATGTGCCCGAGCGTGACAAGAACTGCACAGCGTAATGAGGTTATCAAGCACGTTGTTCGGGTTATCACTCTGACCGCTGCCGTCGATGTGATGGATGTGAAGGTCTTCCGTCGATCCGCATGACCGGCACTTGAATCCGTCTCGCTCCATAGCTTTGATTCCGTTGCCGTCGTATGCGGTTTTTCTTCGATAAATCCTGTTGTACTCGATCAATTTTTCTTTGTTATTCGAGTAATATTTTCGTCTTTCCTCTGCCCTTCCTCGCTCCTGCCGCTTTCGATAATAATCAATCATGCGGCATTCTTCCGAACAAAACACCTGCGTCTTTAAGGAACGGAGCGCCGGAACAAATTCCTTCCCACATTCCTTGCACGGTCTAGGTTTCAGAAACTCTTGACGCTTTATAGCCCGAACGATCCTTCTACGCTTGCTCGCCTCTTGTTTCTGGCATTTTTCGGAGCAAAAAACTGCATCCGAACGTTTTCCAGAAAACTCATTGCCGCAGTTCTTGCACACCGGCATGACGATGGATACCTCCCGGAATAGTCTTTACTAAATTGTACCATTCCGGGTTATCCATCGTCAATCGTCATGCACCAAGGCTTCCGACAAGTCCCCTCCAGTCACAATAGCCGACATCGAATCGACAAAAGCCGAACATAAAGAAATCGACCGTTTTCGGAAGCTGCATGCTGTCGTAGAACGGACGATCACGCCACAGGAATTTGAGATTTTCGATGTTCGGGTCGCGCAACACCCAGATCGTTCCGTCGATGTAGTCCAACACAATCGGTTTGAGCCCGCTGATGACGTTCTTTGTGTTGGATTCTTCGTAAGCCTGGTTCGTCGATTCCAGAATTTCCAAGGCCGTAAACTCGTTTTCCGGCCCAACGATCAACTGTTTCGCCCGAGATTGGATGAGGACGCCGGCTTCGTTGACTTGTTGACGCATGAGCGTCATACCCGCTTTGACGTTGGCCGGGTTCAGTTCGCCCGTGATAAGATTGTCACCGACTGCGGCCGAATCCGCAAGCGGATGATCGTTCGCAAACAACGGTTTACCGTCATAACCCACGTTCGTAAAACCGTTGTTCAGCACGTTCGCCGCTTCGGTTTCAAGAGTAGCCCGCAAGCCGCGTGCCAGCATTTGCGCCGAACCGTCTTTCCCCCGACCGTTCAGCACGCCGTACAGGTCGTCGCGCGTCAGTTCCCACGTGACCGAATACCCTTTGTCGAAGCGACGCGCCGTGAACGTTGCAACATCGCCTTCGGACATTTCGTCTTCGTTGATCGTGTTGCCTTCAGTGTTTTGTGCCCAAAGACCAAACGCCCCGACGTGCGGATACGTTTCATCCTTTTTCCGCATCGTGCCGACTTCGAAAATTTGCGGATACTGCTCCGGCACTTTGGCGTATTCGTCAGCGATAATCTTTTTGTGAATCGGCGTAAGCAATTGTTGGAAATTGTCTCTCGTCAGTTTCATCGTTTACTCCCCCTTTTATACTCCCGTGAAGACGCGATTACAGATGATCACGTCCGCTTTTTTGTTTGTGGTGTCTACGTTTCCGACAACCTGGATAAATCCTCCGGTCGTGTCGTCGGCGTCGAAACCATAGGCGACGTTGCCCAAATTGTATTTCGTGCCAATGGCAGGCGTAGCCGCGCCAATGTACGTTGCCTCGTAGATCGAAGCCGGGTTGATATCGACTTTGATCACGTCGCTTGCACCGGGCGTTGCGCCCGTCACAATGGACGTGTTCGATACCCCAAGCACCGTTCCGGCGGCAGGAGCATCGGCGGCAATACTTGCTTTACCCGTGTCCAACACCACAATGTCGCCTTCGTTAATGGTTTGGTTGGCATTTACGGGATATTCCCGGTAAATCGGCGCAGTCCCGTTCAGACTGCCTTTGTAAACCAGTCGTCTCATTTATGAATCCCCTCACTTTTTCTTGAATTTGTAATACTCCTCCGGTTTGATACCGGCGAGTTTGGCGATTGCCAATTCTTCAGGTGTCAGTTGCACTTTTACGCCTTTCTTGGCGTTTCCGCCGTTAGCGGTCGCGTTCACCCGTGCCGATTGCTTTTTGGCTTGGTTCGCTTGCATGCGGAGTTCCAGTTCGCGTTGGTACTCTTTCATGCGCTCGGGTCCGCGAACAGCCATATACGCCTGTTTCAGCGTCAGACCGCTTTTCAAGGCAATCGGTTCGAGTTCGTCCCGCCAATCGTCGATATCCGCAAAGAACGGGTCTTTTTTCAGTTCCACGGCTTCAACGTCGAATTTTTGACGCTGAATGTCCTGGCGCATTTCCTCCAACTGGCGTTGTTGCTGCACCAAAAACTGCGCCGTTTGCGGGTCAAGTCCCTTTTGCTTCTGCAACAACTGGGCTTCATAGGCGTCCAATTGTTGCTGAATCGAATCCGGGTCGTTGTTGCCCGCAAGTTTCATCAGCTTTTGGGCCAATTTCGCCTGTTTCTCGAGTTCCTTCACCCGTTCTTGCCATTTGCGGCGTTCCATAATAACGGCATTTGCGGTCGGATTGCGGTCCTGCTTTTCGTCTTTCAGTACCCGCGTCCCATCTTCTTCGCCGCCGTCATCGTCACTTTCGGCGTTTTCCCCTTTTTCTTCTTCGCCATCTTCGTCCGTCACCTCCGTGTCATCGTCATCGGGAATGGTGATTCCTTCTTCGTCTGCTTCAAGAATCGGTTCGTTGTCGGTGTCGGCGTATTGGCCAGCGTCGTTGTCGTCGATTTCAAACGTCTGACCGTCCACCGTTACGGATTTTTCACCCGCAAAGAGTTGCAGATTCATTTTCAAAGGGAACTGTTGCGAGTTCACTTTCAACAGGTCTTTTTGCATAAAAAAATCCTCCTTCGCGTTTTTACGTGTCGCCCACGATGGTTTCGCTGTTTTTCGCGGGAACAGATAACCCGGATTTTTTGGGCGGTCTTTTCTGACCGAGTGCCTTGCCTCGATACCCGGCAAGATGGGCATAAGAAAAGCCCGAACCGTTTTTGGTTCAGGCTTGGGTCAAGCGTGTTGTTTGGCAAGCTCTCTAAGCTCGTCTTCGGTCGCTCCATTGAAGAATGAGACTCCCTTAGACTTCAACCATTGGCGCAATTCTTTCGCGTCCATATCGTCAAAATTGGGGCTTTCAGAGGCATTCTCGTTTGACGCCTCGACTTCGTTTTTCTTGTCAGGTGGTTTCGCCCTCGGATGTTCGCTGATCGTCAGCACTTTAAAACTAGGAGCTTGACGTTTGAGCCACAAGATATAAGGAGTGTGGCACACCGGGCATTGGGTTTCCGCGAATCGTTGGGCATTGCCACCGTAAAGATGCGGATCGTTTGTGCCAAGCGCTTCCTGCTGGCTCATCAGTCGCCCTTGAATGTCGCGTGCTGTAAAGGTATATCCGCAACAAGTTTTGCGGTTGAGATGGGTCACTTGGATTTCCTCCCTTTCGCGGCAAGTTTCTGATACCGTTCTTTTCCGTATTTTTTACGGCCAATCCATGCGGCCAAGGCTTTCGGGTTTTCTGCGCCTTGCGCCGCGAGTTTTCGGGTCAATTGTTTAAACCGTTCACCGCTTCCTAAAGGCGGTTTCTTTTTAGTTGCCATGCTCATTCCTCCGTTTCGGGATAAACTCGCCGTCATGCGCCAAAGTGTGCGTATTGTCTTTGGCGATTTCCAACATACCTAGTGCATTCCGGTATGAATAAGTGTCGTAAATAAACATTGACGTGTTGTCCTTCATTTGTGCGATGAAAATAAACTCGTCAATATCGTGGAAATTTTGCTCAATCCAGTTGATAAGTCCGGTTTTTGATTCGGGATATATCCGCTTAACTTCGCCCATCTTATCAACTCCGATACAACTGTTGTTCGACATACTCATTTAGTAGAATGGTTGCCCTACCACTCCACCCACACGACGGACACCGGGCTTTGCGGTTTTGGGTCCAACCTTTGTCCCGCAGCGCCACACGTTCGCATCGCGGGCATATCGGATGTTCGATGGTTCTGCGCGGTCCGCCAATCTCGCCAATCCACGGGTGGCTATGCGCGTGGGCTTTCCACTCGTTCACACTGATGCGATTAGCCAATACGTGCATCATCCGACACCTCCTAACGCCGGATTTGTCGCGGGTTGCATCGGGTTCCCTTGCGCAGTTAACCCGGCAATCAACGGATTAGGCGGCATGTTTCCACCTTGCGGTGCCGGGGGCGGGGCAACCGTCGCAATATCGTCATCGCTAATCGGAAGGCCCACATAGTCGCGCAGCAATTTCAAATACGTTGATGGCGGTATGAGATTAGCGTTTTCTTTAATGACCGTATAAACAAATGCTTTGTTTGCCGGGAGTCCTGCGCCGACCGTGACGGTAATATCCAAGGCAACTTTTTTGGTAACGGGTTCGTTTGTTTCTGGGTCCTTCAATTCCTTGTATCTCGGCGCGTTCTCGACTGGAACGCCAAGCATACCTTGCAACTTCTGCGCAAAATTCCGTTGATACCCTTCATCAGCAGGAATAAGTATTGGGATCTCTTTCAAGTCGCTCGGCCGGAAAAACATGAAGTTGTCGTCGCGCTCCGTCACGCGGAACGCCTGTTCCTCTGTCCAATACTCCATGCACAGTTCTAGGACGTACTCGAACACTTCCGATAGCGTTTCTTCAAGCAACAGTTTTTTGTGCTGAACGCCAGCGTTCGCGCCTTGTTGCAATGCAAGAGCTTCGGTCGCGGTATCGACACCTTGTTGCTTTACGCCCGTTTGCTGATCACCAAAGCGCGTTTGTACTTGGCGTTCAATGCCAAACGCTTGATCGCGGCGTCGGAAGATGTATTCGGGCATTTTCGGCGGTTCAAGATAGCCGAGTCCAGGATGCCCGTTTTCGCCCAAATCAGTCGGTATATTCAAGCCCGATTCATTCGTCCATTTGTCCGGGTCAACCCCGCTTGCTGTCGAGAACCAACGTTGCGGATTGCCCGTCAGTCGGGCATTGATGCGGATTTGATCGTCCAAGTCATTCACAAGGTCTTGCGTATCAATCAGCAGTTCCGCTGTGCCCTTCCCCCATACTGTTCCTTCGCGGTACATGTCGGGCGTGAAAAAGTACGGGTAGATGTTCCCGGGAATGATGAAGTTCGGATCGTCTTTTGTGTCGCGCAATATAATGCCGTCGCCGCTCATTTCCACAAGGCGTATGCGGTATTCCCCATCATCGTTTTTGTCTCTGAACCAGACAAGCATATGCAAGTAATGGTCCTTGCTGATTTCGTCGCTCTCGCCGTCTTCTTCGCCGAACACGAACGACGTTTCCATCGGCTCATATCCCGGTTCGATGGCGTTGACACGTTCTTCCGGGTACATGCCCGATTCGCGCGCCCAAGAGATGGACTTGTTCATGACTTCGATCACGAACCGTCCTTCCTGAATCTTGTACACGTCCGTAATGTTCGGGTCCGGGAACACGTAAGCAGGGTTGCATACGTCGATCACCGGAAGCCCCATGCCGTCGAGTTTGTCCGGGTCGAATAACACACGGAAAATCCCCGTGCCAAACTTCATCCGACGGCGTTCGTGAACGTCCAACTTGCGGCGCATTTTGTTTTGTTCCTTGACAAACTCCAAGATAATCCGCGCCGTGTCCGCAAACGGAACGTCGCTCGGCGTGCGACCTTTGGTTTGGATGGCGATGTTTTGTTCAATCAGATACGCGACTTGCCCTTCTACGTTCGGGTTAATCAAGTTCGTGTTGCTCGCCGGGTCGTTATCGCTCTCCGGTTCGTTCGCGTCGCCTTCCCAGTACAAATCGATAGTTTCCCATTTTTCGAACAAGCCCCGGTTTTCTTTATCCATCCAAGCGCTGCGGTACCAATCCAGCAGCTTGTCCGCGAGCGCGATTTCTTCCTCGCTCATAATATCCGTGCGCCGGTCTTTCTTGTCCCGGTCGCTATTGGTAGTAAACACGTCTTCGTCAAGCAATACAGCCACGTTGTCACCTTCTTCCTAAGCAAAATAAAATGGCCTGATTAGGCCGTCACCTTCCGATTTCAACCTCATCCTTCGTTCCACCCTTCGCCTTCACCGGCGCATACAACCCAGTGTCTTTCGTCTGGTACTTCTCATACGCGATACGGTGCGTTTGGAGCGGCGATCGCAAGCTGGGTTTACTCCTCTTAACCAGAATTGTTTGCGCGTCTTCTACAGGCTTCTGGCGCGTCTGAGAGGGTTCCCGCGCAAGGTAGCACATCACGTAACCGATGATGATGCCGACGAGCAGCACACCCGCGAAAATCACGAATTTTCACCATCCTTTGCATACGTCGAAACAAATCCGCACGACTTGCATCGGTACTGATACATGCGAATCGGCTTGATTCCGTCCGCTTTGAAATGACCGCAATCGTTGCGGGCGCGTTGGATGTCGGTGCTATTGCACATGGGGCATTTGGTCATGTTTTCGTCCTCCAAAGTAACATGATTATCTCGGAAAAATCCTTAATTAAATCTCTGAAGTCTTTTTTGAATTCTTCTTCGCTTTCACTTGTTACGAATATCAGCGCGAGAAAAATAGGGGCCGCCAACACTGCCCAAATCACAAAAACAGGAATAATAATAGCACGAACAAAAAGAAGCGTCGGGATGCGAAGGAGTGTTTTTGCAAACGCAAACATCATCTCGCCCTCCGAATCTCGTATTTTTTGTAGCCTAAATCCTCAAGTTCCGTGCCGACGAAAAAGCCGTCGGGTTCCGGTTTCTTCGGATAATGCTTTTTGAAACACAACCGTTTCAACGCTTGCGTCATGGCGTCCACCTGGTCATCGTTTGCGCCATGGGGGAAGTTCGCGCATTCGTCGATGAATTCGTCCACCCACGGGCGATTCCGGGGTAAATACACGTTTCCGGCTTCGATATACGGCGATACTGCTGATGCGCGAGCAATCTTGGATTCGGTCGGTTTCACGGCAAGCATCCCGCCGATTTTTCGCTGAAGCATAGAGATGATGGCCGGTCCGTTGGCTTTGTCTTCGATCATTTTCAAGCGCGCGTTCGGCCATTTCGCGGTCATGTTCTCAATCGCCCTCATTGTTGCGGTAATATCCATACGGTCACGTATTTGATCGACGAGATAAACGTCCGCGCCAATCCGGCCCCACACTTGCCCGACCACAAAGTCACTGCCGTCGCTATCTTTGAACGTGCAGTCCCAGCTTTGAATCATCTCGTCAAACTGCATTTGGCGCGGATTCGTATCATAGTACCGCCACCAATGACGTTTTAGCATCGCGCCTTCTTGCGCGCTCGGACGTTGCTGGTATAGCGCGTTGAACACGTATGAACCGACGTCTTTTTTGATCTGTTCAAGTCTTACAAGGTCGAATCCGTATTCCGGCCAAAGCGGTTCACCTGGCTTTCGGCCCAGCGCGTCGTTTTCCTCCGCAATCGCCGGAAAGTTTATGACCGTCCAGCGTTCTCCCGTGTGCGTGCCGTTTTCGATTTCTTCCCGCTCTTTCGCTAGCAGCCGTCCGACCAAATCATCCTCATGCCAGCGCGTCATGACGATGATGACGCGACCGTCAGGCGTAAGACGCGTGTAAAACGTGGAAAGGTACCATTTCCAAATTTTTTCGCGGATTGCTTCGCTGTGCGCTTCTTCTTCGTTTTTTACCGGGTCGTCGATGATGCCAATTTTTGCGCCGCGCCCCGTGATCGGACCACCAACACCGGCAGCGTTTAGGCCACCGCGATGGCCTTCGATGCCCCAGCTTTCCGCGCTCTTTCGGTCAGAATCCAGCATGACGCCGAACACGTCAGCGTGCTTTTCCAGCGTGTCCCGTGCGATCCGGCTATGGTCTCGTGCCAGGTCTATTGAATACGACGCGAGAATGATTTCGTCGTCCGGGTTGCGGCCCAAATGCCATGCAGGAAACTTTTTCGAAACGCGCTCGGATTTTCCGTGACGCGGCGGCATGGTGACGATCAGGCGTTTTATGCGGCCTTCGCTGACGTCCTGTAGCGCCCGGTCCAGCACATCCAAATGCCGGCCGTACACGTCTTTATATGCGCTGTCATAGTCGATGAAATAAGAAAAATCCGCATACGCGCGGGCGCGTCTCACTTCATCCAGTGTCGGGAGTTTGCGCATGGCCCATCAGCTTCCTTTTTAGCAAACTCACAGCCTCGGCGTAACTCATGCCCTTGGACATAAGGTAGCGGATGTGGTCTTTAAACACTTGCCTAAAGTGCCCGCGATTGAGCATCGCGCATCCTCCTTGTCATTCGTTCGCTTCGCTCTCATTTTTCTTTTTCATAAATTCGATTTTCACCCAATCCGGTAATACCGCGTCCAGTTGTTCGCGGAATAGCAGATATAGATTCAAATTGATCCGATTCGTCGAGCAAAAATGAATAGGAGACAGGTAATAATGAGTTTCCTGTCTCCCGTCGGTTTCGACTTTCACTTTTGCCATCATACCGAGCCGTATCATCTTTTCAACAAAGTTGTACGCCTGTCGCTTTTCTGTTTTGATCACTTTCGCGATATGCTCGATACCATACGGTTTGATCCCGCCGTTTCCGCGATAGGCAAGCATATTGGTGTCACGCCACACCTTTTTCGCCAAAGTCGCCATGCGGCCACGATCCGCGAACGTCATTTTGTCTGGAAAATCCACGTCATTAAACAGTTTGGTGTGCGCTTTTCTGTTCCAGAACAAATACCCTTTTTCTTCGTCCCACTGGACGTCTACGAATCTTTCTTTCGCTCGTAAGATATACCCCGTGTCTGGGTCACGATATTCGATGCGGCGAAGCATTTTTTGATTCACGTTACCACTCCTTTCGATCAGTGCAATTTTTGCGTCAAAAACCACTCGATTTTGCACTGAAAATTGCACAAAACAAAAACACCGAAACCCCTTGATGCTACAAGGAAAATCGGCGTTTTTTTGTTCAAAAATCATGCAAAGATACTATATATAACATACATGCATGTTTACATGCTCAACTTTCGTCAGTTTCGACTTTGCTAAGCAGCGCTTCCAACTGCCGCAACTCATCCGCAGACAACTTTTTCAAATCGACGCTATGCTGCACCTCGAACGGCTTGCCGTCTTTGTTGGCGATGTTTTGGTCAATCTCGTGTTTGTCGCGCCAGCCCATTTGCTTCAAACTAAAAACGGCCATTGTTGGATTCAACGTTCCAGACAATGCACCACGTTCCAACGCTGCTTCTTTTTTGGATATGGCAATTTTTATTAGGTCAGAAAATTCCTCATGATCGTAAAAAAACTGTTTGTAAAGCCCGTTTAGGGCTGCAAATTCAGCAATAATCGGGATTTCTGTTTCTTCGATATATTGTTTGAGTTTCTCCACGAGTTCAGCGATCCGCGCATCATCATACTTTTGTGGTCTCCCACGTTTCGCCATCATCCACACCCCCGTTTCATTTACGTCCCACGCCCCCACCCCTGGCATTTTAGGACGTTCCTACCCAATGCAAAAAGCCACCTTTTCGGTGGCCTCGCATCAACCTCCCTCCCGCGCCGAGCAAGAGGGTCCGCAGTACATTTTGAAAACTCCGGCTAATATCATTCTATCACGCGAAAAGCGATACATGTGTCACATGTTTGTCATATTATTCAAAGTTCAGTTTTGCAAACCCACCATACATTTCTTTTGCGTATTTGTCGTATGCTCTCGCCGCTTCTTCTGCTGTCCTAAATGTCCCTATATGTTTCCTTCCAATCCTCGCAATATATTTCTTTTGACATACATCGTAATAGACGCCTTTATATCCAGAGTTATTCCGATGTTTGCTATTACACATGTTCTGTTGATGTGTGCAAACCCGCAAATTTTCTCGCCTGTTATCGAGTTTGTTGCCATTGATATGATCGACGACCATTCCTTTTTCTGGCTTCATAATTTGTCTGTGCATGTAGATTATTTTTCCATTTTCTGATCTTGCGGCATAAAACGTGCTCAAAAACCATTTGTATTGGCTCAATTCTTCATAATCCTCGTCACTCACAAGCGTTTCCTCACCATTTTTTAGTTTAATAATCTTCATCGGTCGCACCCCCTGCAATATACAAACTAACTAGCCGGGGCTTTCTTTTTGTTTGAAACGACATTACGAATATAACCCGCCGAATATCCCAGTTCATGCGCGATTTCTTTCAGCGTTTTCCCCTCCACATAGCGAAGGTATGCGATCCTGCCTTCCAGGCTTTTCATATTCCGCATCTTCGCTTCCATTTTTGCCTTAACGACACGCTTTTCTTCCAACAGTTCCGTTATCCGGGCAATTTCTTCGTGTATCTTCCGTATGCGCTCGTTGTACAGCCTATCCAGTGGAATATGCGGAAAATGCGTAACCGGCTCGTCCGAATACTTCGCCACCAGTTTATTCCTCGGCCCCTCCATGCGCTGAATCCACATCAATTCCCGTTCCAACTCTCGTATGCGAATCTCGTACATCTCTATGTCTGTCACAAGGTCATGGTACAATTGAATCGCCTTCATGTGTCCCCTACACCCCTCAAAGTGTGGTATAATCAGGGTGTGTGTAGGTGTTCCATTTATTTCCCCCGGTCGGCCTCACCGGGGGAGTTTTTTTTATCGCTGTTCTCTGCGTCTTCCAACCGCTCTTGCCCATTCACGCAAAATAGTTTCGATTGCCCATATTGCGCAGAAAACCAAGAATGTTGTTAAAAATGGATGAGCTAATGTCCATTCTTTCACTCCACCATCACCCCGCATTCTTTGAGGGTGTCGCGCATTAGAGAAACATAATCATCTGCACTCCATGATCCCGCGTGCATCAATCCTGTCCGCAACCCCTCGATCAGCTTTTCTCGTTCCTCTCTCAACCGCTCAATCTCATCCCCCTGCTCCACATTCCTGTCCGCGAGCATCATGCTGATTTTCGCGCATTCTTCGTGCTTTTGTTTCCACTTCTCAACTTCGGCTTGGGCGGATTGGAGTTGGTCTTGTAATTGTCCGTTATCTTTTTTCACTTCTTGCCAAGCACCAAACCAATACTTGAATGCGCCATATGCTTCCCTTTCTCGAAAACTTAATTCATCCCGTTCCTCCCGCAGCTTCCGGTTTTGCTCCTCGGCTCGTTCCAGTTCGGACAGGAGAAAACGGAGCCAGTCAAGCAGCTTGTTGCTGTATATCAGTTCGTATGCTTTTAGTTCCTGTTCACTGAATTTGGGCTTTAAATCATTTTCAGGGTAGTTGTCAATGACAAATTGTATTTCCGCAATCGTCTTTTCCCGCTCACTCATTCGATTCACCGCCTTTGATGGATTGGAGAGCATTGTCGGCGATTGCTCTGACATAAGGATGAGAGCTTGGAAGATACATAATCGTTTTCAATGCTTCCACTGCTTGATTGAGTTTATTTTCCAACTCCGTCTCCCGCACATCGAACGCGCCGGAATCGATTTTTTCTATCAACGCTTGGAATGCGGATGCAAGACCTTCCGCGAATCCATAGCGACCAATGACATGGAACTGTTTATAGTATTCTATCTGTTCCCTCACCCACTCCAGCAACTTCCCCCGATCAATCGCGCTCATCGGTTGCGGCCTCCTTTTGCGTATTGTAATTGTGCCCACACTGAATATGCCAATAGTGCTATCCCGACGAATATGACTATCCCTAGAATCACTCCCCTTCTCCCCCTTCCAGCGCAAGCAGGGCGGCTTTGCAGATGGCTTCGGGGGCGGTATTGGCAACGACTACATGAAATGTTTGGTCAAAGGTTCTATAAAACTCAACTTTGGTAGTATTGCTTTTAGAACCTGTGTCAAGGTTCATTTCCCAAAATAATGATGTCATCTTCTCTGCCACTTCCCACGCTGCGGCTATGTCGGTGGAATAACGGTCAATCATGACTCTGACGCCATCCTTATCGCGAAATTGACCGTATGTGGTGTAACCCATCACTTTTTCAGCCACAAGCGAATCAAGTTCCCGCCCCGGCTTCATCGCCAAAATTTCATCACGGGTCATGCTTGTTCCTCCAATCCGGCGTTTCTTCCAGTTCCGTTGCATTTCTTGCATTCCCTCATTTGAGGGTATCCAAATTTATCATCATAATGTATTTCGCCCCAACCGCCGCAATCTGGACATTCATTTGATGAATCCGTCAACCGTATCATGCGTTATTCCTCCTTCAATTCCGCTTCAAGCTGTTCTATCGCCTTTCGCTTGCGTTCCAAAAATTCTTCGTAGTATGCCGAACAATGCCACGGCCCAAGTCCTTTTATTTTTCCCGTCTTCGCATACTCTTCCAAGTCCGACTTATAAGCGTTCTTCATCAGTCGAAGACGGATTTCTTTGGCTTCCCTACTCATCTTCGTCCCTCACATGGTCAAGCAACATGATTCCAAGCGTTTCGGCACAGTCGCGGCATAGAAAGATACTGTCTCCGCTTATTTCGACAAGCATGTGCGTGATATGTTTGTTCGGGTATTTGCAAGAATCGCATTTCCAGTTTGGCTGATGGGGAGTTGATATGCTAATCATTCGTTATCGTCTCCTTTCAGCAGTTCGGGGTTTTCGTAGATGTTGCCGATGACTTCACAGTAAGTAGCCCATCTTATAAGAGCCTCAACACTATCGCCTTTGACCGTGAACATTGCCCAATCTTCCGACCAAATTACTTCGAAACGAAAAAGTTTGTGGTTACTTTCGAGGATATCCCCCTCATAAATCTCCCGCCCGTTGCGGTCGTGGAGGCCGGTGAATTGCATGATTTTGATATGGGGAATTTCATGTTGATATTTCCAATCCGCATCGGCAACACATTGACCGTTAATTTTCTTGCACCCTGCCCAATCCGAAAACATGCCGCTTTGATGAATGGCGAATCCACTTACCCAACATTTCTCTTTTTCATCCCACGCACGAAACTTTATCTCACGCATCGTTCCCGTCTCCTTCCACTTTGGGCCATTCGGCCCCAAAATATTTATGCCGCCATTCGTCTGTTCCAACTTTTTCCGGCGCGTTGATGCTGTAGTCACAACCAACCAACGAACACCATTTGTCTCCGACTTTGTTTTTTAAAAGATTCGCACCGCATTTGGGGCATCTTTCTTTTGATAACTCGCCAAGTAGGTTATCGCCCATGTTCGCGTTCAACAGCGCCACGATCCGTTCCACTTCCTGTTCATTTCGCTCCGTACCCGGCGCAAGATGCAACACCGTGTACCCGTCTCGCTCGATTGCCGTCAGATTCATGGTGGGCCTCCTTTCTCAAAATAGGGTCAACTGCCTTCCCGTCTCCGGCACTCCCGGTCGGAATATTACGACCGCGCTTGGGAATGGAGCGTTCTCGGTGGCATTTCCAAATTTCAACCGCCCACGCACAAACCGGATCTCGCCTTTCATGCAATAGTCATGCCACCACGCCGTGTCGGTCCGTGCCGGAAGGAGACAAACCACCGTCGCGCCTTCCAATGCGCTTTCGTAGGCTTTCTGTACCCATTTGCCTATCTCCCGGCCATATGGCGGATTCATCCAGCATACCCCTGTCCATTTTTGGAGCAGTCCGTTTTCGCGTTTGGTGAAGAACTTGGAGCACTTTGCGTTTTCGGGAGTGGCGCACACGTCTAAGGTGAAATGAAATTCCTCATTCAGCCGGTCGAAAAAGTCCTGTGGCGTTTCCCATTCGTCCGTTTCCGAAGAAAAGTGAACCGCCATCTTTGTGCTGGCCAATCCCCATCCCTCCTACTCTGCCACTTCCTCCACTGCCAGCGCCGCGAAGTCTCTCACGGGCATGCGTACTTCTTTCCCGTTCACCCGCACCACAACGTTTTCGTCGTGGATCGCTTCGACTCGGCGAATCAGGCGCATTCCCGGAATGTACGAGTATCGCGGCATCAGGCGATATGAGCGCCCTGCCTGTATTTGTTCTGGTTTGAGGCGTTTCAGCATGTCACACGTCGCACCTTCCGCTAAAAAGGCAATTCATCATTATCAAGCCGCTCTTTTAACCATTCCCTTGCAATCCGCTCTTTCTCGGCTTCGGTCAATTCTCTTTGCCGCTCTATTCCAACAATTCGCTTGATCGGCAAATACGCGCCGCATAACTTGAACAGGCTTGCAAGCGAACCGTCGTTAGCTTCAACTCGAATCGGGTTTGTCACGGCTTTTCCTGTTTGCTTCCCCCGGATGGTTTCACAAATAACGGTATCTCCAAATCGAACGATGTCACTTAATGCCGTGCAATCGAACACATATCTTTTTCCTGCTTTTTGGTGTTCTACAAGAACGATATACATTGTTCATTCGCTCCTTTCACATTTCACATTTGCCTGTCGGACAGTCGTTGCCGTATGCGGCGGTTTCGTCGATCAGGCGCTTCTTTTTAACGTAGTCTGACGCCCGAATTGCAACCTTCCACAATAGCGTCTTCCCTTCTTCTGTCTCTGGATGTGCGTCCAGCACTCGGATTTCGGCATTTGCGCACCGCTCGCACGCCGGCTTGCCAAAATGTTTAGCGGTTGCGTCGTTCTTTTCGCAGTACCAACAGGTCGTACTCAAACCGGTTCTCTCCCTTCTTCCGGTTCCTGAAACGCTTCGTCCGGCAATCGTTCAATGAGTTCTCGCTCAATCCGCTCGCCGCATTCGTTGCACCACGCATGGTATTGGTCTCCGGCGGGCATAAGCCCACATTCTTCGCAGATCATGGGCATCCCGTTTTCCCACCTCACCAAATCCTTCATCCCTCATAATCCACCTTCACGCCCTCTTTCTCCGAATCTTTACTTGCAAAACACTGTTACCACGCGCCTTCTCTGCCTCTTTCCTGCGCCGTATCTCGTTCAGCGCATCGAACTTGTATTGCACCGGGCATTCCCTGTCGTGGAAGGCGATTTCGTAGAGTTGTGACATCGTGGCTTCGCGCCAGTTCATTTCATCCCCTCCGCAGTTTCAATCCAAAAATCCAAATAGTTCTTGGCCTTTTTCAAATCCTCGACACCGCCTTTGTGTGGCGCCCGGCTTACGTACTTCAGCACGTTTCCCCGGCAAAATCCGATGAATTCTTCTGGCGTTAGCTTCGCGCGAATGTAGTCGATTACTTCGATTCCGCCTATTGTGTAGTGCGGAGGATGGTTGATGTTGTCCTGCTTCGACTCATCCTGCTTGATCGGTATGGGTTGATTCGGTTCATACGCCCAATGCTTGTGTTTCAACTCCGTATGCCACCTGCCTTGACATGCCGCCGCTGATTTTCCGATCATCGCCCCGGCGACTTCGAACGCTTCTTGCTGCGTTTTTCCCTTGGCTTCGTATTCCAGTACGACTTTTGCAAGCTGTTCGTCTTGCCAATGAGACCATGAATCTTTCCGTATGCCTGCTTTGCCGTAACTCACGATGCATCCAGCCTTTCGAACTCCACTTCCACCCGCGGATTTTCCCGGTCTACCTCGTAGTCCATAATCTGCGGCAAGGCCAGTTGGTCGTTTTCGTATATCCTCGCGTCTTCAAAACAGTCCAACAGGAGTTTTAAAGTGTTATGCGTATCCCTGCGCCGGCCGTTCGGGAAGTAAAACCAGAACCGGACGATCACTTTCCCGTCTGCCGTCTTCCAACGATTTTTCAAGCGCCAATCCGTGGCCAATATGGTCATGTCGTCCGCCCAGTCTTTGGCCACCTTGCTTAGTACCCGCATCCTGCGCCCTTTCACATAGGCGTTTCTATACATGTGGTTCAAACTTGGCGGTGTGCCGGGTATGATCAGACGGTTCATGCACTCCGCTCCTTCCGTTCATGTTTCTCGCTTTCCTCTCGAGCGACTTCCCGCCACAGTTCCGCGAAGGCCTTTGGCAGGAATTCGTAAATCATCTTCGAACTTGCGCCCACGGACCGCATCTCGTATTCGATCTGTCGGGTCATGTGGTCGAGTTCTTGGAGTTTGCGCTTCATCCACGGCCTGAAACTTTCCCACGTTTCGCGCATTTCTTTTTCGCGGCCCCGTTGGTTCATGCGCTTCTACCCCGCGACGGAATCTTACGGCCGGTCGCATTCTCAAACTCCAAGATGCCTTCCTCAACCTCGCGCCACGGTAGCCGGGAGAATTGCGCGTGTACGGCTTCACGGGCTGGAAGTTTTCCGGTTCGGTTCCGCTTTTTCAGCCATTCGTACACATGCCAGCGGTTCATATTCTCATGCTCCTTTCGTGGTAATTTCCGCAAAGCGGTTGTATTGCTTTAAGAATGCCAGTTCGATTGATCCTGTCGGTCCGTTTCGGTTCTTTGCGATGATTAGTTCCATGATGTTTTTGCGTTCCGTTTCGGCGTCGTAGTAGTCTTCACGATGCAGGAAAATCACCAAATCCGCAGTCTGTTCGATTTCCCCGGACTCGCGCAAGTCCGACAACAACGGCTTTTTGTCCTGTCGCTGTTCCACGCTTCGGGAAAGCTGGCACAGACATATCACCGGAACGTCGAATTCCCTGGCGAGACTTTTCAACCGTCGTGTATTTTCCGAAACCTGATCGTAACGGCTCATTCCTTTCTCCGGTGCCTGAATCATGCCGAGATAATCCACCATGATGTATTCGAGTCCGTGTTCGCGTTGAATGCGCCGCGCTTTAGCCTTGATGTCCGCTATGGTGGCTCCGCTTTGGTCGTCGATGATGAGGTTTCCTTCGCTCAATAATCCGATCGCCGTCGTCATTTTGTCCCACTCGTCGCCTTTCACCAGCGCGGAATTAATCTTCTGCAAGTCGATCCCCGACATGTTGGCGACGATGCGCTTTGCGAGCGACTTCCCCGACATTTCCAGCGAGAAGATGGCACCGGGGATTTTCTTGTCGATGCTCAGGTTTTTGGCGAGTTGTAACATCAGCGCCGTTTTACCGACAGACGGCCGGGCCGCGACGATGATCAAGTCCGAGTTTTGGAACCCTGCCGTGATTCGGTCGAGCGTTGCGAATCCTGACGGAATCCCGGTTATGCCGCTGTCGTTGTGGTAGTAGTTCCGCTCAAACTCCTCGTAAAACTCAACCAACAGGTCTTTCAGTCTTCGCGTTGTTTCCAGCTTGATCGTCGCTTCCGAGATACGGGACAGTTTGCCGACGGCGGTTGCAATTGCCTGTTTGATTTCCTCGCCGTCCCGCAAAGTCGCGGATTCAATCAGCGTTTGCCCGACTTGGACGGCGTATCGTAACGCCGCGATGTCTCGCAAACGTTCGGCGTATACACGGACTGTCGCCACGGTTGGCACGGATTGCATCACTTCGGCCATACGCGACATCGAAATATCCAGCTTTTCAAAGACTGGCGCCAAAGCCACGATGTCAATTTCGTTCGGATTGTCCGTCCAGCGTTTGACGATTTCGTCGTACAGCTTCGCGTATTTCTCGTGGTAGAAGTATCGCGGTTTGACGATCTCCACGATGTCCGCAATGCAAGACTTGTCAAAGAGCATGCATCCGATGATGTGTTCTTCCAACTCGACATCATGAGGTATTTGCAGCACGTCCTAGCCTCCTTTGCTTCTCCAAGCGCAGTTGTTCTAGTTCTTCCAGGTATTTGCGTGTTTCTTCGACGCCTGGGACGTGCGGGCCGGTTGGTGCAGGTTTGTTCTTGGGTTTGCGTCCCAGGGCGACAGGTTCCGACGGCACGTTTTCTGTTAGGGACGTTCTTTTGCTCCATTCCTCGTAGATGATCGGCGCACAGTAGGATATGGTCCGAATCTTGTCCAACCGGTGCTTAGGCTTGTAATCCGCAAACGCTTTGTCGATGCAGGTTTTTATCAAGTCAACGGGTATACGGTCTTTGATCATTTGCAAGATTAGCTTATAATCATCGGGACTCACCGCACTCCCGCTTCCGCGTTTCACGACGAAATAGTTTTCGACTTCTTGCGCTCGTTTCGAAACTTCGTCGTCGCTTATAGAATCATCATCAGCATTATTTTTAATATCTTGTATAATATCTTGTTGTGATACGACATTTTTGTCGTATGTGATACGACATTTTTGTCGTATGACTTCATCCTGATACGACATTTTTGTCGTATCACTTTCTTGTGATGCGACATTTTTGTCGTATCTGTTTTTGTACTTTTTAGACTTTCTGACCGAAAATATGAGGCCATGTGACGCTCGTTCTAGTTGTATGTACCCATGCTGTTCAAGCGTCTTAATCCATCTTTCGACTGTTCTGCGTTCGACTCCAAAATGCCCGGCTATTTCATCGATCTTTACCGGCTTGTTCCCTAGCACGATGCCCCACGTTACCCCGTCCCGTTCTTCTTCCCCGGTCGTGGAGCTTATACACCACAGGAAAAGCCATATTGCCGAACCTATTTGTTTGTAGTGTTTTGGCTCCAAAATTCCCGAATATACCGGAAAGGGGTAACTTTCGGGCATTGTCTCATCTCCCCTCCTTCTTCCTGCACAACACAAACGGTTTATCGACCGCGACTACGGAATATCCCGGATACGACGTTTTCAGATACGCCAGAATCGCTTTCTTTCGTTCCTCCCGATCCGGGATATTCCATAGCCTTGAGGCGATTAGGATTTTGGTTGGTACGTCACCGAATACGATGTCTTTCATTTCCCGCCGATGGCATCTAAAATGGTTTTGATGGCGTAATATTCGGGGTTGTAAATCTTCAAAATCTGATCGGGTAAAAAAGTGACTGTTGCGACGACAATTACTCCAGTTAAGATAAGAGCGAATCCGAAGATAATTTCTTTGCCCGAAAAATCTTCCGAATTTAGAATCTGCTTTACCAACTCCTTACACATCGCTATCGAAGTAAGAAGAAGTATCGCAGTAACTACGGTATAAACGATTCCTTCAACGACTTGTTGCCGCACCAACACACCATAAACATGTTCCGCCGCCACGCCAAGTTTCGCGGCCAAAGCGTCGATGTATTCGATGATCTTTTCCTGAAACTTTTCGTTCATTTTCTCACCGCCCCTCACACGTCTTTCAGCAGGTCGTCCAAGTTTTCGTCTTTGGTTTCCGACGTTTCGCCGCTGTCCTCGTCAACCATTTCGTAATCGGTGTCGATCACGTTTGGTTTCATAGCCGGTTCTTCGCCATATTCGATTTTTGTATCCAAGTCCTCGCTGAACGCTTGCCTCATTTCGATAGAGAGAATGCCCCACTTGGAAAGCATGTTCCGGATAACAGTTTTGAGGGCCATTGCGTCATAATCGTTTTTCCAACCAAAATCACTTTTGGAGAATTTGCGTCGATGTGCTTCAATTTGTTCCTTGGTCCAATACACGGTTTTGCGGAATCCGTTAATAAGTTCAAAGTGTCCAGCGTATCCTTCAACGGCATCGGATTTTTTCTTTGTGAAGTCAATGATCAATTCTTCCGTCAGCGGATCCCACTTTTGCAACTCGCCTTCATGAACAGGTATGGCGTTAATTGTACGGTATAAAGCGGTTCGCAATGCTAATTGAATATATCCCTTATATCCAAGCTGAAAAGAAGCCTTGTTTCCGTATGGCACTACCCACGCATAACCGAGGTTTTTGTCAACTGGCAAATCCAGCGTGGCCGCAACCATCGCGGAGGAAATGACGCTCATTTGATCGCATTTTTGAAGGTTTGTGTCGGAGTTGACCAAATTCACGATGCTGGTCATGAATTGCGGCGCGCGCTTTCCCAATACTTCCTCAAACCGTTTCTTGATCGTCGGGCTGTTGAGCAAGGATTTCACGCCGGCAATCGGTGATACCTGACCATTGCTTCCGTTCTGCCCATTCGCCCGATTCGCCAATGCAGCGCCCAAATCACGTTGAGTTTGTGCCATGTGTTACGCCTCCAATCTCTTGATTTCGAACCGGCGGCTTACGCTCGGTTTCAAGTATTGCTCGTAAATATCCGGCCGTTCCGCCTTCAAGCGTTTGGTATCCACGCGGTTTGATGTGACCGGTTTCCAGACAACCTTCCAGTCCCGGAAGAATCCGGTTTCGTACTCTCCAAGCATCATTTGCAGGTGGTTTTGAGCCTCTTGTTTTCGCTCCTGGGCCGCCTTTTCGTCCTCGACAGCCTGTTTGTATTTCTCAATCCATTCGGCGGCCGTAGAGGGTAAATCAAGCGTCTTACCGTTGGATTCCGGGTACAAGGCTTTGACAAACTCTGTCGATGCGTCGGAACCGTCCGGCTCCGGAGGAATCTGTTTCAAAACGTGGTTGTGCCAAAAGTCGGATTCGATTTTGATGAGGTCCGCGATGATCTTTTCGTCGCGGTCAATTCGCTTGTAAACGAACCGGTTGCCGCCGATCAGAACCGCGATCCACCATGCGACGTAGCCGGTCACGGCCATGTAGTGATAACACTGAATCGCGTATTCCCACGGGATGTTGTCGCCCTCCCATTCGTCGGCCTTGTACGCGCTGGCGGTCTTGCACTCCAACCCCTCATCTTTGCCCACAATCAACCGGTCCACGTTGGCGATCATCCAAGGATGATTTGGGTGTTTCAGAATCGCGTTTTTGCGGCGAACTTTCAAACCGGTTCGAAGGGAAAATTCCTCAGCGACCAAATCTTCCAGCTTGGTTCCCCAGTACATCGCCTCGTTTTCTTCCGGTTCGGCAACAAGGCCGAGTTTTTCCATGTAAACTTTCAACTTGGTGCGGTACCGGGAAAGACCGGCGACAGCAGCCGCATCGCTGCCGCCTAACCCCTTCCGGCGTTCCGCCAACCATTCCGCACGATCCATGCCTTTTGTGGCGATCTCAACAGGTAGCGCCATGTTACCGCCTCCTTTTCACGCGACTTCGCGCTTCTTCATTTCCTCGTACTGCTTGTACAGCGCATCGACCACACGCAATTTCCTACAGATTTCCCTGTCTCCGAAGATTTCGTATTCGAAGTAGAACGAAACTGCTTCTTGAAGACGCTTGTACAACATATCCGTGTAACGGCTCGTGCGGCGCTCGCTCAAATCAATTTTCAAATTCCGGTACACACATTTGAGATAATCCAATATTCCGTACCTCAAACACACCAATACGCCTTCCGGCATAATCCGCACTCCTTTCAATCGTCGTACCCGGCGGTTACCCACCGGGCCCCTAACGCTTCCAACGCGCATTCTTCGCTGCAATAGTGGTAGCCGTCGATGTCGAGGTATTCGTCGCCGGGGTAAATCGCCTCGTTGCATTTGGGGTTCTCACAGGCGCCCGAGATTCTCAATGGAAGCGTCTGTCGATCAGGCAAGCCTTGGGCAAATCGATCGAGATTTGCGGCAAACATCGACTTTTCAGCCCTCCCGTGGTAAAATGGAAGTAAGCATTTGTATCAATCCTCCGGCCGCCTCTTATGCGGTCATTTTCTTTTTGATCTCGTCCCGGATCGCGGCTTCCAACGCCTCGATCTCTCGGTCAATCCACCATGACCAAGTTCCGTCGTCCACGTATCCCATCCGTTTCAATCTGGCGCGGTACAACTCCAACTCGCGGATTCTCTTACGAATCGGATGTATCTTCACAGGTCGTCATCCCTTCCGTTCACATGTTCAATGGCGATTACGCCGATGATAAAGAGTGCTAATGCCACCAGTAAGATGATCACGTCATTTTCACTCATGCATTCACTTTTCCCCTCCCCCAATCGAGCGTGAATGTTTTGTATTCCAGTCCGAGTAAGGTTTCCTCCATCCACAAGAACTCGTCGGCCGGCGCCTGTATCCGCGCATTTTCAATGCGGTTGTATCGTTCTCTTGGCATCCAAAACAGGTCGGCCACTTGTTGTTGGGAGAGCCTTTTCGCAAGTCTTAGTTCACGGAGTCTACGCCCGGCCCTTCCAATCTCGTACATGTCCGTTCTCACCCCCTCCGTGTGAATATCGCATCACATACATCAGGGGAAGATTTTTGTAATATGTACTTGTGTGATTCCCCTACATAACTTCCCCTCGTCCCGCCGATGGTGGTACCCTGTCGGCGGGGATTTTCCCCAAATGAACGCCGACTTCATAGGCGTTCAAACTGTATCACCACCTTTCGTTGCAACTTTGAATAAAACAAGCGAATTTCGGATGTTCCTTGTTTCTTCAAGCAGGAGTTTTCTTGTCTTCTGCTCAATCACCACCACTTCTTCTTTGCTACGCTCATCAATAACTTTCATGATGTGTTCAATAGCATCTAAGTAAGCCGGAAGGTTTCTCGATGTTCCCGCGTAGAGTGCGTATAAGGAATCATCAGACTGCTTCATGGCCTATTACCATCCAGTTCAAGCTTGTTTTTGGTGTTGCTCCGGTTTAATGCCCCGATTTTCTTGCCAGCGTCGCACATTAAATTTGGCGATGAGCATTTCCACCTTCCGTTGAGCCTCCTTTGAAGGCTCGTTAACGATAATGGTTTTGTTCATGGAATCCTCCTTTCTAGGCGGTATTTTGGTCACTATTGCAACCATCATCGATATAAAAAAAGTCATCGAATTCCCCTTCGAGAGCGTCACAAAATTTTTTGGCCGTTGTAGGGGAAGGATTACGCGTGCCGTTCAATACTTGGACAACAGACGGATGAGAAAGACCGGCCGCTTTACCGAAAGCCCTCAACGTATATCCTTTGGTAATAATCCTTTTTCTAATTTCCGTTGGGTCTTTCACAAAAATTTTCACTTAGAAACCTCCTTTCTGGTTGCAATTGTGATTTTGCTTCTGCGACCATTATACATTTACTTGTCTGATTTTGCAACCACATTTTTAGGCATTTGGTATATTTTTTTATTCTTTATCCTTATAATTCTCATTGAAAGGTGGTTGCATATGGAACCAATAGAGTTTGGTAGATACCTCCGATCTTTACGAAAACAGAAAAAGATTACTATTCGCCAGTTAGAGCTATATTCAGGTGTTTCTCATGCCTACTTGTCTCAAATAGAAAACGGAAAAAGAGGTCTTCCATCCCCGGAAATATTGAGAAAACTAAGTAAGCCGCTTGAAGTGCCATACGAAGAATTGATGTACAAAGCCGGGTACATCGACTTCATTGAAGTCCCCGACGATGTTGTGGAGGGGATCAGAGATAATAAAATAAGCCGCGACGATTTGGTCACGACTCCGGTTACAGAGGACGGGAAAATTGGTCTAAAAATTGCATTGCAAGACAAAGTACTGCTCGACAAAATCAAAGAGATCGCAAAAAAACACAACATGGAACTAACTAACCCAAGGTTTCTCCAATTGGTCGAAATTGCTTTCGACATTGCTGAAAGGATAAGAAAGGAAAACATCGACTAGACTCGTCAGAATCTTCAATTCAATTGCGTCCAACATGTATTCGTTTACAAACCGACCGACAAGGAGATTGAATTGCTCGTCGTCCAACTTCACACTATATCCCCCCGTCCAAAATTAGGTAACTATAGTATGACACGAACAAACGTTCGCGTCAATTTGAGAATAAAAATTACCTCCTGTCAAAAATATAAATATTGGTAAAAATATAATATCACTTACTTACAGAATGTACAGGCATATTTTGTCGAATAAAAAGAATTTTCTAAATTTATTGAATTATTTTAAAATTCACTGAGGAGGATGCAACTTGAGCAAATTATTCGAAAAGTGGCCTACTTTGATCAGATGGATCATGTTTATACCGATGATAATAATTACTTACTTCATTACCATTCTCATTGGACGTTTCTTGCTTTGGTGGTCTATTGGTCCGGAAGATATATCTTTGGGTAATTTTCTTATGTACCATTTTTATAATAATTTTATCTGCTTCGTCTTGTCCTTGGCGGTCAGTATCGCATGTGCACCAAAAGGCAAAGTGATCATAGCTTCGATTTACTTAGGGGTGATCCTCGTGTCATTAGGTTTTTCGTTATTCTCTGTTTTCGTCTTTGGGGCTCATAATAACGAACCTGTTTGGAGAATACTATACGATTATATCTTAAATACTGCCGCTGGAATATTTGTTTTGATTGCCACTGTGAAAGAAAAGGAAATGGACAGAAACAACGCTTTGTCGACATGACACTAATGAAGATAGTCTATATGGAGGAACACCATGCGCGCCGCTCTTTACATTCGCGTTTCTACAGAGGAACAGGCCAAAGAAGGTTTTTCGATTCCTGCTCAACTGGACCAACTGACACGGTTTGCGGAATCCGAAGGATGGCAAATCGTAGACACGTATATAGACGATGGATACAGCGCTAAAGATACAAACCGTCCGGAAATGCAGCGTATGTTGCAGGATATTCGGGAACGCAAAATTCAAATGGTCCTTGTCGCAAAGTTGGATCGCCTGACACGAAGCGTTCGGGATTTGTATGAATTATTGGACGAATTTGAACGATATGGATGTTCGTTTTACTCGCGCCAAGAACGATTCGATTTATCAACCCCTATGGGACGCGCCGCTTTGGGCATGATGGGGATATTCGCACAGTGGGAAAGGGAAACCATCGCCGAACGCGTCCGCATGGGAATGGAACAAATGGTGCGAGAAGGAAAACGGCCGGGCGCACCGAAGCCTTTCGGTTATGATTCGGACGGAAATATCATCAAAGAAGAAGCGGAAATCCTACATGAAATGCGTCGTTTATACATGAAAGGCCACGGTATGTATTCGGTGGCACAAATTTTAAACAGACAAGGCAAATATCATCGCGGTGCAATTTGGACCCAACAATACGTGAAATATTGTTTGGAGAATCCTTATTACATCGGCTACATTCGTTGGGGCAAAGACAGCAAACACGACGAAATCTTGGTTAAAGGAGACCACGAGCCGATTTGGACGCAAGAAGAATATGACTTGCATATGCGGCGCATGGAGATACGATCGGGAAAGAATTACACCAAAAAATTCACTTATTGGTTCACCGGTGTATTGCGTTGCGGTCGTTGTGGCGAAGCGTTAATCGGAAGAAGGCATTTTGTGAAAAGGAAACGAACAAGACATTACGAATTGTTCAATTATCGTTGTTCGGGAAGAAATAACGGCACAGGTTGTAAACTTCCAACCCTTCGTCAGGATTTAATTGAAAAACTTGTGTTGGAATACGTTGAAAAGTACAGATATGAAATGTCGAACGTTGAAGCGTTTGCTCAACAATATTCCGAAGAACAACAGAAAAAGCAACAATCATTGGAAGACGTAAAAAAAGAACTTGAAAAAGTTCAGGAGCGAATCCGAAAATGGCAACGGATGTGTGTCAACGAATTGATCACCGAAGACGAACTTCGGGAATATTTGGCGGAGGAACGCGAACAAGAACGTCAACTTAAAGAAAAGTTATCTTTATTAAAACAAGAGGTTCAGATTATCCCGCAACGCCTGTATTCGTTACCCGATTTATGGCCTGATCTGGACGATAACGAAAGACATGAACTCATCATAACCATTTTCAAAAGAATTGTCATCAATGCGCCAGACGAAAAAATCCCGCCCAAAGGAACGTATCGCAACGCATACATCCAATCAGTCGAATACAACTAAATCGTATGTATATTGTCAAGGAAGCTGATGCTTATATGACAATTTTAATATGATTTATCGAAATACATTCACTCCACAGTCATTTTATGCTATAATGGTATTGGCAGAAGTGACTCTATCTGCTGATTTATGCCAAGAGGGGAGCGCGCCGGAACGCCACCAATGGGTGGCAGGGTGAGGGAAACGCCGTAATCGCTTATGCGACATTGGCACACCTGGGAGGAAAGGTTCCGCCCTGAGGCATTAGTATTCCGGGTCGTCGTGACTGTCGAAGGTATTTCGGCGGCGACGTAAAGGCACCCGGGGGTCGCCCTTTGCGGTAGGGGGTTAAACCGCTTCTAATACGGTGATTCGCTCGCCACGCCGTCACGCTGCGCTTACGCGGCGGCCTCCCTGTCCGTTAGGACGGATGGTTAAGCGGTCAATCCCGACGCAATCGCCGGGAAGTGTCGAGCATCACATATCCGACGCCGGTAGGCCGGCAATTCCATTATCTTAATACCATTATTTCCTTCAAGGGGACTCCACTTTGGGACGGTGGACATGCCGGGAGTTGGGGTCGCGGGAGACCGGCAAAGATTTACGGCTCGGAAGTGTGTTTCTGGGCAAACTGCGAACGGATCACGCGGGATAGAAGTATGATCCCTATATCAAAAAAAAGAGCGCCATAAACTGGCGCTTTTTGCATATCATATACTGGTACCCTTATTCCCGGCGTTCCTTTTGGAGCCCGGTTTTTTCTTTTCTTGGCCTGCCTCAATTGCTTCGATCTGTGCGCATATTTCTTGTACCCACGCCATGTCTTGTGCCTGATACGCGAGTAAAGAGAGGTTTTGCAAAGTCACGATGTCCCAACAGTATTTTGCGTTGGCCATTAAACAATGTGTCATTTCGAGCAATTCCGCTTCGGTCAAATTGCGCCGGCGTTGCGTTACCCAAAGTTCGGCTAATCGGACGTGAAACGGCATTACGCCCATAAGAACCACCAACCGATACAAGCCAGAACACCCAAAATGATGACGAACCACGGTGCGAGTTTCTCGCGCATTGTACCATCCTCCTTTTGGTTTGATGGTACAGTTTATGCTTAATAAGCATATTTATTGCTTGTCCAGATAAAAAATTTGCTCCACGGGCATATTCAATTTTTCGGCAATCCTGAGCGCCATTTCTAACGTCGGCTGCTGCCGTTGCAATTCATACCGATTGTATTGATATTGGGCGACTCCCAAAAATTCCGCGAACTGAACTTGATTCATACGGTAATCGTGACGTATCTCCTTGAGACGGTTTTTAACGGCCATAAAATCACCCCGCACGATACTTCGTCATGCGGGGTTGTCGTTTCCTTCGGGAATTTTCAGTTGTTTTGTCGAGAAAATAAAAAAAAGTCCCCGCCAGCGTAATGCCAGCGGGGAATGAACGACAAAAAAAGTGCCTGCGCCAAACGACGCAGGCTTTCCTACTCTTTACACGTTTTTCGGCAAAATCATTATACCACATTTCGGTGTTGTATGCTATTCACGCTCTTTCGTCTGTTTAACCACCTGATGCCCGTACACCGCAAAAGCGCCGCACAGAACACCCTGAATGACGGATTGAACCGATATGCCGTGCAATCCGATTACAACGACGACTGCGGCCAACGTCACGATGTAAACGATGGTCCAGTCAGGCACTTTGGGCGTGCGTTTCAGCACGTATCCCAGGCACCAACAAGCTGCCACAACAACGAGCAATTGCGGGTCAATGAGTCCAAAAACGGTTTGCCAGTCCATGATTCTCACTCTCCTTGTTACATTGAACTTTACATTTTTGCGAGAAAAATGTTGATCATACTTTCTTTTTCTTTTGGATAAGTCCGGCACGATGAAGAATGGTCAACAGGCGGTAAAAATCAAACGAGCCGCCTTCCGGAGTGTCGACCAAATCGGATGCGGCCTCAACCGCTTCTTTTGCCCAATCAGGCACATCCATTTTGTGCAAGTCTAAAAGAAGGTTGACTTGCGTTTTCAAGTCTTCGACTTCCTTTTTCAGTTTTTCAATCTCCTGCAATTCCTCATCGTCTCCCTTCATAATTGAATCAACTTTTTGACGAAACGCTTGCCATGCCCACGGGTCGATGACGTAAGGCTTCGGACAGATTTTCCCCGTCACGTCATAATGGCGGATTACATCCCTTATCGGGTCGAGTCCGTACCATTCGCACAGTTCCGCAACGATTTTTGCTGTCCGTTCAACCGTATCCGGGTGAAAGTTCCCGTCCTCCTCGACGCACATTTCCACGCCGATGCTGTACGTGTTCGCGGGCCCGGCGTGATACGCCACCTCGTTCAGCGGGATCACCAGTACGGCTTCGGTTTTGTCTACAAATATATGCGCGGAAGCATAACGGTCTGGAATGTCGTCGTAAGGATTCTGGTTGGCAAGCGTTTGGCCGAAGTATCGGACATGAGCGGCCGCCGATGCTCCTGGGTTAGCTGTCCAATGACAGACGATTTTCCGAATCGTGCGTAATGGTATTCCCGGCCGACTGAACGGATTCACCGGAATCAATTCTTCGCGCCAAAGCATGGTTTACCCCCTCGCCAAATAAAAGAGCGCTCCAATCGCCGCAACGATCAAAGCGCCCGTAACGGATTTGAGCAGCCAGTCCCATTTCGCTTCCGCCGCACTCGCTTTTTCCATCGCCGTCTTTGCCATTTCCAACGCTTGGCGGCTGCGTTCGTCGGCTTGATCGGCTTGTTTTGTTTTTTCTTCTAGCCGTGTAATGCGTTCATCCAACCGCCGCACCCCAGCCGCCACCTCCTGAACCGAATCGTATATTTCTCTTAGTGTGATCGTGACGCCGGTTTCGTTGTTCACGGGTTATCCTCCTTTCATACGTCGCATTGTCCATTGGGGCAATCGTTGCCGTAAACGAAATTTTCATCAGGAACCAACATAACTTTGTTAAGGGTTCCGCATTTGAGGCAAAAATGTATGTCACCATTCGTTTGTCGATACGCGATACTACCGCGTGTTCTGCAACGATATTTGCTTTCCACCGCCATCATACCTCGACCGTCACCCCTTCCCGCACAACCTTGAGATGCGTAATCCCGTCCCTGAAATCCCGGAACCCAAGCACCTTTTTGCTGTCCGGCCATAAAATCACCATTGGGATGCGCGGATCGGCTTTCAGACCGCCCAACCATTGGGAATAGTCGTCCGTGATTTTGTAACTTCCCGTCCTTAACCAAATGGTGTCTTTTCCGCCCACGCTCTTTTGATGGGCTTCGTTGGTATGGACGTGTCCAAGCGCAATCACATCGGCATGAGTGATGTTGAACAAGTTTCTTTGGCTGTTCGTGGTGTTCAGGCTTGAATTGTACTTGAATGTGTGATGCGCGTGGATAAGGTACTCGGCGTTTCCGAGTTTGACCTTGATTGCGCCGCCGTACCACAGATACGGACTACCGATTTTTCGCGCCAGATGAGTGACAAAATCTTCGCCTGTTTCTTTGGTGGACCAATTATCGTGATTGCCTTTCAAGACTGCGATGGTTTTGCCGTTCGAAAAGAATTTGTCAAAGATGTATTCGCATAGTTTTCGCTGCTTGTCCGCCGTGATGACTTGTTCGAAGCTACCTCCGGGATGTGAACGGGTAATGTAGTTGTCCGTGTAATCTCCCATTAACACCGCATACAATCCCTCGGTCTCGCGGATCAGGTGAAAGTCGTGCAGCATTTGCCGATGATCCGTGTACAGACCGCCGATGTGAAGATCGCCTGTAAACACAATCCCGATAGGCTTGTCGTCGTCGATGGTGACTGAGACTTCCGTTTGCCGGTCGTCCAACCGTTGCAACTCCTCTTGCATGTGAATGACGAGATTCAATAGTTCGTCCAAGCTGTTGTTGATCTCGTTCTTACGGTTTTCGTGAAACAATGTCGTCTTGGTGGTCTTGGAGTCGCGTTTCAGTTTGCATCGGACCGCGTTTTCCGTGAACTCACGTCCGAATCGCTCCGTCATGATCTTGGCGATTGTTGCGTAGGAGTAGGACGGATTTTCCTTGATCAAATCGAGCATGAATTGGTATTCCTCGGGTGACCAAAGCAGCATCACACCGCCTCCTAAAACGAAATAGCCCCGCCAAAACGACGGGGCGTTATTGATTCAATTCCTGCGCGCGCTGCAACGCGCCTCTTGCCAAGTTGATGATCTTTTGCTGCAATTCCTGACGTCTCCGATCTTTTTCCGCCTCATCCAATCTTTTGTTTTGATCCAACGCCCGCATTTGTTTTCGAATGTCGGAAATGGAATCGGAAATGCGGTTGAAGTACAGCCGCAATGCGTTGTTGAATCCTTCCGGACGTTTTCCGGTCTGTTTGAACGCCTGATACGCTTTTTCAAGTTCGTCACGTTTGGCGTAAAAGTCGTTTACGATGTCGGTCGAATAAAGCGGATTGGATGTCATGATGTTGTTAAGCACATCGGAAACCGAAGCGCCCGGAGCCATCGCCGGAAGTCCAAGTTGGCCAAGAAAACCCGAATACTGCCGAATCAGATAATCCAATTGGCGCGGAGATGTGCCGGTTAGCTGACCAAGAATCCTGGAAAGTTCGCTTGTGCGTTCGTCGTATTGCAATTCCGGGGGAAGGTTTTCCATATAACCCGGCACAATCGGCCGGCCGGCAAAGTCTTGGTTTCGGGATACATCGAAAATCGGGCCAAAAATCGTATCGCTGAACGGTCCCATTAACCGTTCGGTCAGCGTTCCGGGCCGCAACATACCTTCCACACCGGGAACCGTAAATGCGGTACGCAACTGATCGACGAACCGTTTCCACGCCTCCGGGTCTTGGTCGGCAAACTGCCGCATCAAACGTTCCGGAATATCCGAAAACAGCGTACCCAATTCACGCGGTTTGGCGATTCGGATGAATGTTCCGTCGCCTTTTGGAATCAGGAAGTAGTTGTCTTTAATATGATCGCTCAATTGCTGATAATTCGGATCGTCCCGGTTCATCGCGTACAGTACAACAGTCGGTACCGTGAGCGCCAAGAACGCTTTGATAAACGCTTTGTCCGGGTTCGAAACAACTTCACGCGCAATCTTGTCCAACCCTTGAATCGCAGCGTTAAAGTACGGGAACACCGCATCCAGTTGTTTCCCAATAGCGCCGCGCTTTTTGAAGTTCGTTGTAATGTCTTGCGCCTCGTACAACGCTTTGGTGAAGTCGTCGCCTTGCTTCAACGCCCGTTTAAACTCGGCCAACCTCGGCGCGCTTTCAATGGCGTTCAGAAAGTTTTCCATCATATTGAACGCTCTCGGAATCAAAGCGCGTATTGGTTGTCTCGGCAAAATCTGACGTTTGGTTTGCGCCAGAAGATTTCGTTCCGCCGCAATCGGACTGGAATGACCGCCACCGACATTTTTGAACGCCTGATAAAATTGACCGTCTCTGGCGATGTCAAAGAACGCCGCCATCAAGTCGCGTACAAAGATGATTGGGTTATTGGTGGTCTTGGACATGATATAGGCCTGCGGAATGTCCCGGAAGATGTTTCGCGTAAGTGCGAAAATCGGGTTTGCGCCGGTCGTTAATACTTTGAACACCCGCGTCAACTGGCCGATTTTGTCCAAAATCCAGTTTTGTCCTTCCGGCCCCATTGCTGTCAAAGCATCCAAAAGCATCTTGTCGTTGATTTTCACATAAACCGGTCGCCCGTTGTCTATGCCGCGAATGATGTTGTCCTTGTCGAGTCTTTGTAAGGACCGGTCAAAGTCTTCGGAAAACCGGCTTAGAATTTCCTCGATGCCGCCTTCGCTGTCGAGCGAAATACTTTTGATGTCCTCGATTTTCTTAGGGGACCGCACAATTTCCGCCCAATCCGCAAACGCTTCGGGATCGCGGCGAATGTTTTGAATCAACGCTTGCATGACTTGGTTGCGTTTTGCCGCTTTGACGAACGCATCCACGTTTTCAATGATGGATTCGATTGGGCTGATAATCTCGCGTTGGGAACCGGTCGGACTGTACTTCTTAACCGGCGCGGATTGATCGGCAAAACCTTTTCTTGCACGCGTTTTCCCGCCAGAAGCCTTCTCCAATTCGCTGAAATACCGTTTGTTCGGGACGTAATACGGATTCTCCCTGAACCATTGTTCCGCAGTTTCGCGGGATACAAGTCCGGTATCCACCAACCAACGATTGACCATTTCACGTTGAAAGTTATAAAGTTCCTCCGCCATTTGCCGGAACTCGGGATATTGAGCTTCATAACGGGCGATGATTTCCCGGCCTTTTTCGGGCGTCCAGTTCAATTCGTCACGGAATACTTTTTCTCCGCGCTCGGCTCTTGTGATAGCGTGACGGTTGATCAAATAATCCTCAAAGTCCACGAACGAACCCCGCGGCAAAGGCCGCAAGATTTCTTTCAGCGACTTTCCGATGACGTTTCCACGGCTGTCCACGAGTCCACGGGTCATGATTTGCCGGGCAACCACGTCCGCACCGCGAGTAGACAAGGCCAACTCATACGGTCTTTGTGACGAAGGCAAAGGCTCGCCCAAGACCTGTTCGACGTATTTCTCAAATTGGTTCAACCGATGCAAGTCGTCCACAAGGTTGATGTAAGCCTTATTGAGTTTTGACCGAATGGTTCCCGGTTCCCTGATAAGCCGTGATGTCAATTGGGACTTGGTTTCGGTCGAAAGCGCTTCGTAAGGCCGCGCCCTTCGGAAAGGCGCAACTCCCAACGTCCGTCCGCCTGTAATCCGTTCCCCGGCTTCTCTGGCCGTTTCAGTAAGGCGTTGCAGAAAATCAACAACCTGGTTGGTTTGCCTTGTCGAAGCTGGCGGTGTCTCTATCGGAACCGCCTGTTCCTTCGTTGCTAAAGCGGGTAAAGGACTTTCTTCCGTTCGCGGAGCAGGAAGCGCCAAAGGTTGTTCCGTTGTTCTGCCGCGCCTGAAAACCGTCTCCAACCCACGTCGAACGGCAGGTGTCAACGCTCGTCCAATCGTCGAAACGAGCGGATCACCAATGCCGCCCAACGCTACGTCCAGACCAATGTCACGGGCGCGTTGCGTGGCTGGTTCGTCGATACCCACCGCACTTTCCAAGGCTTCGCGCATACCGCCAAATGCCGCTCCTGCACCAGCACCCCGCGCGGCTTCTTGCGCCACGCGAGGCGCGTTACGTGCTAACGACGCGGCCAATCTTCCGCCCGTGCGATACGCGGCTGCGCCGGGAGCGAGAGAACCCACCACTTGTCCCACAATGTCTTGTACACGTTCTGCTGTAGTTTCCGGTGGAGCGAAACCCGAAAGAATCGGACTTTCGCGCAAGTTTACGCCCTCACGTTCGGCAATCCTTCGGGTAATGCCAAACGGATCAGCAATGTTGGACGCAACGCGCCAAAGCGCACTAGAGGCGGGCTCAATAAAGCGTTTATACGCCTCTTGTTGAATGCGTGCCAAAAACGGAAGTTCCCTTTCCGTTTGAGGTTGTTGTTGCTGTTGTTGCAATTGAAACTGTCGAACCCTTTGCATGGTCGGGGTTCTTTCAATATCAATCGGGAATTGGCCAGCCTCCAAAGCCTGTTGAAAAGGAGTTTTCGGAGGCTCCTGCCGTCTTCGTTGTTCCAAAAACTCCTTCGCGCTGACGTATCCGCTTGACGACGATTGTGTAAGCGTAGTTGAATCGGTCTTCCCCTTCTTTTTACGCTGTTCCAAAAACTCTTTTGCGCTGACATAAGGCATTTCAATCACCGCCTTTATGATCCGCCCGACAACATGCGGACATATTGGTCGATCAACGCTTGACGGCCGGCACTATCCAACGCCGCCCAATCCGGATCGCTTTGCGCCAGTCGAACCGCTTGTTGATAAACGTCTCCTTGTGCTGCTCGTTGTTGTTCAAATGGTGCCAAAGCGCTTTGCACGATGCTGTTGTACATGTCATAACCGAGAATCGACGAGATTTCCCCGGCGTTCAAACGCAAGAAGTCGCGAAAGTCTTGTTCACTTTCCAGTTCACCCAAGTCGTCCATCAGGCGGCCAAGAAAATTCCGGGCTTCCCGGTTATTGCGAAGTTCCTCTTGTTCCATCGCCAACCTTACTTGCGCTCTTGCGTTTTCAGCCGCCATTTGTGCCAATCGCGCTTCCAATTCCCGTGAACGCAAGCCCAATTCCTGTTGCGCCATTTGTTGATTGAAGGCGATTTGTTTCGCTTGAAGCGTCGGCGTGCCTTCCGGGATGCCGTATGTTCTGGCCAAAGTGGGTGTAATCGTTCCGAGCGTTTCCGCGACTCTCCATTCGTTTTCAAGCTGCCGTTGTTGTTCTGCGGTTGTAGGCGTTCCATCCGGCAAACGACCTGTCAGGACGGCCATCACTTGCGTTTCGTTCAAATCGGCGGAACGTCTCGCCAGTTCGTTCGCGAATTGTTGCTGTTCTTGTCTCGTCAGGAAGTCCAAGATGTCAAATGCCTGATTGAATCGGTTTGTTGCCCTTGTGTCGTACAAGGATTGTTGTTGTCCAAGCGCATCCAAAATGCTCGCCAAATTTTGAAACTCCTGTTGCTGGCGAGCTTGTTCCTGCGCGATGATCTGTGGCACCACTTGTGTCATCAAATATTGGTTGGCTTGATTTTGAATCGCTTGGGTACGGTCTGTAAGCACACTGGAACGTCCAAGTCTAGCTGCGCCCAATGCCTCTTGCGCGGAACGCGTTGCTTGTTGCGCCTGTTGTTGCGCTTGTGCTTGTGCGGCCGCATAGGCCGGTGTCGCATAAGGATTGATCGGCGTCGGGTTTTGAATCCGTTGTTGAAGCGTCGAAAGTATCTGCGAAATTTGCTGGTCATACGGATTCGTTTGTTGTTGCGGATTCAACACCTGACTTTGCAAGTTATACAAGCGATTTAGACGGTTCACATCACCGGCGATGCTGTTAATGTCCGCCTGAGTGGTGTATGTCGTCCCTTCCACATTCAATTGCGGTTTGATGACGGGAACGCCGTCCACTTTGACGTAACCGGTGTTGGGATCGTAGCTGATCCGTTCGTCCGACACGCCCATTTGATTGAGCGTTTTTCGGACTCCGATGTTATAAAGTGATTGTTCGGTCGTTGCCAACGGGAACACCCCCTTTAATCAATCGGCATGCGTTCTACGGCTTCGTATGCGGTTTGTAGGCGGCGCAATTCTTTGTCGCATTCCTCTACCTTTCCTACATCTCCAACGGCCTCATATGCCGTTCTGGTCATTTTGAGATTGAACATTTGCATTCGGTAATCCAACAGTCGCCGTTGTTTCAACTGCTCTTTTTGTTCTTTTGTCAGTTCCATGCGATCACTCCCTTTGCAAAATAAAAAAAACCGCTCGGTCGAGCGGTGTTATGGTATAATATGGTTTGTACAACTGCCTTGGGTGGGTGTAGGCGGCCTCCGGGAAAGGGGTGACGCCTATGCAGTTTTCGTTGCAAGAAGTGATTATGCTCGGGATGTTTCTTCTCGCGCTTCTCACTTACTTAAAACGAAAGTGACCCGCCCAAGGCCACGGGAACCGGGTCACTTCTGAGATTTACTCGGAGGTTGCCCACCCAAGCGTTGTACAGGGGACGGTCACGTACACCGTCCCTTAGTTATTTTAATCGTATCATATGATGATTATTCGTACAACAATTTTTCATGTCCTGTTTACGATTCTTCTTCTGTTTCTTCTTCCGACTTTTGACTTTCAAAGTAGTATATTAGCGAGAATATAATCCCCGATCCAAACGCTATCACTCCATTCCACTTTTCTAATTCGGGTTGGTTAACCGTAGCAAAAGTCAACAACACTCCTCCTAGTATCCAGACCGCGAGGAATATGGAAATGCTGATTACCCATCGTTTAACCTTTTTCCTTCCCTCGTCGCTCAATGGTTTGTTCGGAAGAGTGAATGTAACAAGCCCCCCGACCAAAATTGTAGCCGCAATTATCCCGAAATATTTAATATTTTGGTTTTGCTGTGCTTCATAGTCTATCTGTGTAGGTTGCGCTACAAACAGAAAAAGTTCAATTGCGACAATGATCGCAAAGATCATTGCCGAAATGCTTCTAGGGGTCATTATTGATTCAACCTCTCAATTACAAGTGTATCCCTAACAACACTCGCTTTTAAACCCAAAATTGAGAGTTTGACAAATGATGTACCAGCCAACCAAAATCCATCGATGTTTGTGTTATATTCATTAGAGATGGTTACTGCAATTTCTTGTCCATTCTGACGGAATATAGCTTGCGGTTCCTTCCATTCAATGGAATATGGTCCACTGAGAGCAGCTAGACTGACATATTGATTTCCATCCAATTCAATATATTCAAAGCCACCATTAGTTTTCAGTAACGAGTCTCCTATTTCCGTACGAACCTTTGCAAATTCTTGCGGTTTTTGCAAAAAAGTATCGGTAGCCTCTGGTATTGTCATCTTTGCACCCGCTTTCTGCGTAAGTTCAATTCCCAAATCTGCGTCAAAAGATACTTCCAATCCCAAGGCATCTCCAATTGCACGAACCGGCAAGTAAGAAGTACCGTCGATCACAATTGCTTGCTTCTCAATTTCCTTCCCATTCACTTTTACCGGGAACACACCTTCCACGACGCGGCCGATCAAATTTTCAACTGCAGCGTGCGACGTAAGTGGTAATGAAAGCGCAAATCCGATTATGGCCCCTATTAGATATCTTCTCATAAAAAACCTTCCTTTCTTTGGTTTTTTTCTTATTTAACCACAGAAATGAAGGTTTGAGAAGTGTTTCACGCTCTGGTGACATAACCAGATACGCTGAAAGCGTGCGTGTGATTGTCTGCGCCCCCAGGACCAGTTACGCCTGAAAAAGAAAAATACAATCCTGAAACAGAATCGGCATTAGAGAAATTCCATGCGCCACGAGCATAGGTTGATTTTCCTGTGACTCCGATAGTCATACTTGTAGAACCACTACCCGGCATAATAGTATAAGAAGAAATATTGTCTCGAAATGTAAGTAACTGAGCATTGTTATGATATAAATGAATATCGGCCAAGCCAGTTCCGGCGATGGCGTCAATATCAAAATATAATCCGGTTCGTTCTCCTGTTCCAAGAATACCTTGGAGTTTGCCGTTACTCAATTCAAGTCTTGCAGTATTGGTCGGGCCACTTCTCACCACACCTCCTTCGATAACCCCAGATCCGCTTAATTTATCAGGTAGAATAGTCCATCCTCCGATCAATCCAGCCGAGGCAAAAATTGTCCCACGCAATGTGACGTTGCCCGATAAATCAGCCCGGAACGTATCCTGCATGCCGTTATTTATCACAATTCCGTTGGTGTCGAGTTGGATAAACGCGCCACCTGATAAATCGCTTCGAATCGTCACCAAATTTGCATCCAAGGTTCCGGTCTTGATCACCTTTGCGTCTAACCGGCTAACATTCAGCGTATCCAGCGCCGAAAGCAAGTACGTCAAGTACCGGCTGATGCCGATGTAGGCGTCATAGAGCGCGGCTACTTTTTGTTCAAGCGGCGCGTTGGAGGCGTAAAAATCTTCAATCGCCGGAAACTGCGGTGTCGGCATGCTCTCACTCCTTTCATCGTTGCACGCGGCAAACGCGGAAATAACGTTGAACGTTATATATCGATACTGGTCCGGTTCCTTCAAGTTTGTACCGGAACCAATGCGCCAAAGGTGTCGTATCCAACGGCACGATCACGTTTTTGTTTTGCGATACGGCGGCCGCGCTGGTTGGGTCGTAGTTGAGAGGGGTAAAGTTGCTTCCCTGGTCGTCCGTTGAAATGCTGACCGTCATCGTGAATCCTGTCGGGAAATACCCTTGCAAATGCAATTCCTTGTACTCTTTCTCGGCCTCCCCAATACCTTCATCGAACGCCTTTGACGTAACCGACCATGGGATAGCCGCGCCGTTATCTGTGGTTCCGTCGTTGACTTTCCACGTCTGACCGGACGCATCTCCGACATACATAGCGCCGTTAAACAGGATGCCATATCGGAAATTCTCATTGTATGCAGGAACTCGCCAACGTCCGTAACGTGTGTCATACACCAGTCGAATGTTCGGTTCAGTTGCGCTATCGAGCGGCAAGCAAAGATAATACCGCAACCCATCCGTAAACGCACACGCTTTGCTCACTTGCGCCTTATTGATGCGATTCAGAAACCCGCGAATCTTTCCGCCAATTGGAATCGGGTTGCCGTTGGTGAACAGATAAACATCCTGCTCCCCAAGCCAGATGAGACGTCCGTTCACTTCCTGCACCGTCTTATGCGATACGCACCCGATGTTGTTGGAAATTTCGATGATGCGGAAATCGAAATAGTTCGTTCCGTATAAGGCCGCCATACTGTTTCGCTTGAACAGGATTTTCAAGTCCTTAAAAGTAAAAAGAGCGGTAATGTTGCCGCCCCCGTAGGTGTAATATTGCGCGAAGCCCGAATTTTCTGCCGATGTCCAATCTTGCGGATTCTGAAACCCGCACCAGTACAAAATGTCGTCCTTGGCGATGAACACCCGGGACGGGTCCGCCGTGATGTACTTGCCTTTCGGTGCATTCGCGGCGTTCAGATCAGTCAGCGTCGAACCGTTCCAGTATTTCACGTTGTCGGTTCCGTTTGTTAGGATGAGTGCATCCGTGCCGGCAACTTCAAAGTTTGTCGCGGTCCAGTCCGAATCGGCGAATCCAGACGCAATATCTGTCCACGTACCGTTGTTATCCCATTGAAGTTTGTTGCCGACCGACCGAACCAAATGCGTGTCTTTGAAATGCGTCATTAAGTTTGTTTGTGCGCCGCCGCCTGCTCCATAAACGGTTTTTCCTTTACGCACCGTCAGGTTTGGGTAGTTGTCGAAATCAAAGCCGTATTCGTCACTTGTCTCGTCGTCGGCAATAAAAACGGCAGACTGTTCATTGTTCAGCCCGCCGCTAAAGTTATTTTCCGCTCGTAGTTTTCGTTGAGGCACGTCCACCACCTCACAAATATTCAGTCGGCAACAAACCGTAGTCCGCTCGTCTGTATCCCTTCACCGGAACATGCCCGCGTCTTCTTGGAAGTTTGTCTTGCGGTGTAATGTATTCCGGGTACGGGGTATCGTAAACATCCCGGTAACGATCCAACAGACGGTTAAAATCCGCAAGAAACATATTGGCGTCGTCGTACTCGCCGCGTGCCCGTGCGATGCGATGCAAACACCCCAACACCAACAGTTCGTGAAAGTCTTCTTCCAAGTCTGGTGTCGCCTCAAGATTCGCAGACGACAAAGCCGCAGGGCGTTTGTTGTAGTAAACATACACCTTGCGGCCTTCGGTTTCCGTCGTTGGAATCGGGTTGATATAGATGTTTTGGTTGGCCTCGACACTGTAAAACTCGTCATGTTCGCTTAAGCGTTCATTCGATTCGATGGACACAAAACGCAATTCGCGGTACTTTTCCGATCCCAGCTTTGTCTCAATTGTGACACGCTTAATCCCCATAGGATCACAATCGTCGGGGAGAGGATAAAACGCAAAATCCGCGACGGTGGTGAACACATAAGGCACGGCTTCATGTTTCACCATCTGGAAAATTTGCCGTTGTGTCACGTCCATCCACTCAACTTTTTGGGCGGTGCTATAGGTATTGCGGTATGTTGTATCGACGGTTTCTAAAAGTTTTTGAACAGTCGGCATCAGACCACCTTGCTTTCAAATCAAAGATTATGTTTATTCACCAACCAAAGCACCGTCGGTATCGGATGACGGCGCGCCGTTTTTTATCCGCAGTTTTCCGTTTGAATCCACCCAAAGATGATAGTTTCCCAAAACCAAATGCGCTCCATCCCACGTTCCCGAATTTGTGCCAACATTCCATTCAAACTCAATATTCCCCGTTGACGAGTTATGGCGGACTCGTTGCGCTCCTTGGCTGCCCGAAAAACCAAAATATTGATCGGAAAACAAGCCTAACGCCCGTCCTTCAACATCGATAACTTGAATTCTATTACCGACGTTTCCACTTTTGGTGTACGCATTCAGCATACCGGGGAAATGAAACCCAACAAAAGTCAGGTAATCCGGAATGCCTCCTGAACCATCGATGTAAATTCCCCCATCTTGTGTTTGACGATCCAAATTTGTGTCGTCAGCATTCCCGGATACTCCACCGACAAAATTCACATATTTTACATCACCCGAAATTTTGATTCCGTAATAACTAGACTGTGTACTTCTTCCGTTCGACAAAACTTGGATGCCTGAACCGGAAATAAATTTTGCTCCACTGTCGATATAAATTCCTTCTTCCGCGCTATCGGAAACCTTAATGTTATCCAATCGAATTTCCCTGCATCCGTCACCAAGATATAATCCAACTTTACTGCTAAACGTAATGGTTGTTGAAATCTGAACGGTATGACAATGTTTCATGTAAATACCGTTTTGAAGTTGATTATCTAGAATTCCACCTATGATGAAAATATTGTAGTTATGGTGTGAAGCGTTGCCTTCGGCATGAATCCCGTCCAGACCGTTATTATAAATAACACAGTTGTCTATAAATACAGCGCCATCACTCGGAACGGAACTTAAAGGATCACCTATTTTAATCCCGTGCCCCTCATTATTTGAAAAAACACAGGTTTCGAAAAACTCATCGTTATTCATGATCAACTCGACGCCGTTATTTACGTTGTTAATAAACCGACAACTTACCCACATTGAACCTTGGGGACGGGCGGTAGACGCATAAATTCCGTTGTATTGGTTTTGAATGGTCACGTTTATTCCAGACCAATTTGGGCAAGCGTACCAATTGTAAAAATGAATGCCGTTTCCACCCGGAACGGCACCTGAAACTCGGTCTAATGTTAAGTTTTGAAATGTGATGTTGGAAGAGCCACCGCTAACCAAAATTAAATCTTTATCCTTTGACGCTGCTTTTAGAATGGAAGCGCCGCCAACACCTTCAAATTTGAGATTGTGAACATTGAATAAATAAAGATGCGCCCCAGCTATTGACTCCGAGGCAAACAAATAAGTTCCACGCGGAAAGAAAATGGTGCCTCCACCACTTTTTTTTGCTGCGTTTATTGTGGCCGTAACAGCAGCGGAATCATCTGTCACCCCATCACCTTTTGCCCCAAACTCCTTAACGTTGTAGATCACCCCACCCCACGTCTTCACATTCGTCATCGCATTGCTGATGTTTGCTGCCATCAATTCGCTTAACGTTGGCATGTTATCACACCCCCTTTATGTAACAAAAAGGGGAGAGCAAACGCTCTCCCTGTATTGCATAAAAACCCCATGCTATCGACGCATGGGCAAACCAAATTGTTTTCGTTTGAGCAATAGCGTTCTTCTGGTGATTCCAAGCTTCTTAGCCGCTTCCTCAATCGTTCTACATGAGGAAAGTGCCTCTTCAATTTGCTCTTTGGTTATACTCTGTACCCTGGACCATCGAGCCTGTATAGCCTTTTGCGACAATTCCGCAGCATGTGCCCGAGCGTGACAAGAACTGCACAGCGTAATGAGGTTATCAAGCACGTTGTTCGGGTTATCACTCTGACCGCTGCCGTCGATGTGATGGATGTGAAGGTCTTCCGTCGATCCGCATGACCGGCACTTGAATCCGTCTCGCTCCATAGCTTTGATTCCGTTGCCGTCGTATGCGGTTTTTCTTCGATAAATCCTGTTGTACTCGATCAATTTTTCTTTGTTATTCGAGTAATATTTTCGTCTTTCCTCTGCCCTTCCTCGCTCCTGCCGCTTTCGATAATAATCAATCATGCGGCATTCTTCCGAACAAAACACCTGCGTCTTTAAGGAACGGAGCGCCGGAACAAATTCCTTCCCACATTCCTTGCACGGTCTAGGTTTCAGAAACTCTTGACGCTTTATAGCCCGAACGATCCTTCTACGCTTGCTCGCCTCTTGTTTCTGGCATTTTTCGGAGCAAAAAACTGCATCCGAACGTTTTCCAGAAAACTCATTGCCGCAGTTCTTGCACACCGGCATGACGATGGATACCTCCCGGAATAGTCTTTACTAAATTGTACCATTCCGGGTTATCCATCGTCAATCGTCATGCACCAAGGCTTCCGACAAGTCCCCTCCAGTCACAATAGCCGACATCGAATCGACAAAAGCCGAACATAAAGAAATCGACCGTTTTCGGAAGCTGCATGCTGTCGTAGAACGGACGATCACGCCACAGGAATTTGAGATTTTCGATGTTCGGGTCGCGCAACACCCAGATCGTTCCGTCGATGTAGTCCAACACAATCGGTTTGAGCCCGCTGATGACGTTCTTTGTGTTGGATTCTTCGTAAGCCTGGTTCGTCGATTCCAGAATTTCCAAGGCCGTAAACTCGTTTTCCGGCCCAACGATCAACTGTTTCGCCCGAGATTGGATGAGGACGCCGGCTTCGTTGACTTGTTGACGCATGAGCGTCATACCCGCTTTGACGTTGGCCGGGTTCAGTTCGCCCGTGATAAGATTGTCACCGACTGCGGCCGAATCCGCAAGCGGATGATCGTTCGCAAACAACGGTTTACCGTCATAACCCACGTTCGTAAAACCGTTGTTCAGCACGTTCGCCGCTTCGGTTTCAAGAGTAGCCCGCAAGCCGCGTGCCAGCATTTGCGCCGAACCGTCTTTCCCCCGACCGTTCAGCACGCCGTACAGGTCGTCGCGCGTCAGTTCCCACGTGACCGAATACCCTTTGTCGAAGCGACGCGCCGTGAACGTTGCAACATCGCCTTCGGACATTTCGTCTTCGTTGATCGTGTTGCCTTCAGTGTTTTGTGCCCAAAGACCAAACGCCCCGACGTGCGGATACGTTTCATCCTTTTTCCGCATCGTGCCGACTTCGAAAATTTGCGGATACTGCTCCGGCACTTTGGCGTATTCGTCAGCGATAATCTTTTTGTGAATCGGCGTAAGCAATTGTTGGAAATTGTCTCTCGTCAGTTTCATCGTTTACTCCCCCTTTTATACTCCCGTGAAGACGCGATTACAGATGATCACGTCCGCTTTTTTGTTTGTGGTGTCTACGTTTCCGACAACCTGGATAAATCCTCCGGTCGTGTCGTCGGCGTCGAAACCATAGGCGACGTTGCCCAAATTGTATTTCGTGCCAATGGCAGGCGTAGCCGCGCCAATGTACGTTGCCTCGTAGATCGAAGCCGGGTTGATATCGACTTTGATCACGTCGCTTGCACCGGGCGTTGCGCCCGTCACAATGGACGTGTTCGATACCCCAAGCACCGTTCCGGCGGCAGGAGCATCGGCGGCAATACTTGCTTTACCCGTGTCCAACACCACAATGTCGCCTTCGTTAATGGTTTGGTTGGCATTTACGGGATATTCCCGGTAAATCGGCGCAGTCCCGTTCAGACTGCCTTTGTAAACCAGTCGTCTCATTTATGAATCCCCTCACTTTTTCTTGAATTTGTAATACTCCTCCGGTTTGATACCGGCGAGTTTGGCGATTGCCAATTCTTCAGGTGTCAGTTGCACTTTTACGCCTTTCTTGGCGTTTCCGCCGTTAGCGGTCGCGTTCACCCGTGCCGATTGCTTTTTGGCTTGGTTCGCTTGCATGCGGAGTTCCAGTTCGCGTTGGTACTCTTTCATGCGCTCGGGTCCGCGAACAGCCATATACGCCTGTTTCAGCGTCAGACCGCTTTTCAAGGCAATCGGTTCGAGTTCGTCCCGCCAATCGTCGATATCCGCAAAGAACGGGTCTTTTTTCAGTTCCACGGCTTCAACGTCGAATTTTTGACGCTGAATGTCCTGGCGCATTTCCTCCAACTGGCGTTGTTGCTGCACCAAAAACTGCGCCGTTTGCGGGTCAAGTCCCTTTTGCTTCTGCAACAACTGGGCTTCATAGGCGTCCAATTGTTGCTGAATCGAATCCGGGTCGTTGTTGCCCGCAAGTTTCATCAGCTTTTGGGCCAATTTCGCCTGTTTCTCGAGTTCCTTCACCCGTTCTTGCCATTTGCGGCGTTCCATAATAACGGCATTTGCGGTCGGATTGCGGTCCTGCTTTTCGTCTTTCAGTACCCGCGTCCCATCTTCTTCGCCGCCGTCATCGTCACTTTCGGCGTTTTCCCCTTTTTCTTCTTCGCCATCTTCGTCCGTCACCTCCGTGTCATCGTCATCGGGAATGGTGATTCCTTCTTCGTCTGCTTCAAGAATCGGTTCGTTGTCGGTGTCGGCGTATTGGCCAGCGTCGTTGTCGTCGATTTCAAACGTCTGACCGTCCACCGTTACGGATTTTTCACCCGCAAAGAGTTGCAGATTCATTTTCAAAGGGAACTGTTGCGAGTTCACTTTCAACAGGTCTTTTTGCATAAAAAAATCCTCCTTCGCGTTTTTACGTGTCGCCCACGATGGTTTCGCTGTTTTTCGCGGGAACAGATAACCCGGATTTTTTGGGCGGTCTTTTCTGACCGAGTGCCTTGCCTCGATACCCGGCAAGATGGGCATAAGAAAAGCCCGAACCGTTTTTGGTTCAGGCTTGGGTCAAGCGTGTTGTTTGGCAAGCTCTCTAAGCTCGTCTTCGGTCGCTCCATTGAAGAATGAGACTCCCTTAGACTTCAACCATTGGCGCAATTCTTTCGCGTCCATATCGTCAAAATTGGGGCTTTCAGAGGCATTCTCGTTTGACGCCTCGACTTCGTTTTTCTTGTCAGGTGGTTTCGCCCTCGGATGTTCGCTGATCGTCAGCACTTTAAAACTAGGAGCTTGACGTTTGAGCCACAAGATATAAGGAGTGTGGCACACCGGGCATTGGGTTTCCGCGAATCGTTGGGCATTGCCACCGTAAAGATGCGGATCGTTTGTGCCAAGCGCTTCCTGCTGGCTCATCAGTCGCCCTTGAATGTCGCGTGCTGTAAAGGTATATCCGCAACAAGTTTTGCGGTTGAGATGGGTCACTTGGATTTCCTCCCTTTCGCGGCAAGTTTCTGATACCGTTCTTTTCCGTATTTTTTACGGCCAATCCATGCGGCCAAGGCTTTCGGGTTTTCTGCGCCTTGCGCCGCGAGTTTTCGGGTCAATTGTTTAAACCGTTCACCGCTTCCTAAAGGCGGTTTCTTTTTAGTTGCCATGCTCATTCCTCCGTTTCGGGATAAACTCGCCGTCATGCGCCAAAGTGTGCGTATTGTCTTTGGCGATTTCCAACATACCTAGTGCATTCCGGTATGAATAAGTGTCGTAAATAAACATTGACGTGTTGTCCTTCATTTGTGCGATGAAAATAAACTCGTCAATATCGTGGAAATTTTGCTCAATCCAGTTGATAAGTCCGGTTTTTGATTCGGGATATATCCGCTTAACTTCGCCCATCTTATCAACTCCGATACAACTGTTGTTCGACATACTCATTTAGTAGAATGGTTGCCCTACCACTCCACCCACACGACGGACACCGGGCTTTGCGGTTTTGGGTCCAACCTTTGTCCCGCAGCGCCACACGTTCGCATCGCGGGCATATCGGATGTTCGATGGTTCTGCGCGGTCCGCCAATCTCGCCAATCCACGGGTGGCTATGCGCGTGGGCTTTCCACTCGTTCACACTGATGCGATTAGCCAATACGTGCATCATCCGACACCTCCTAACGCCGGATTTGTCGCGGGTTGCATCGGGTTCCCTTGCGCAGTTAACCCGGCAATCAACGGATTAGGCGGCATGTTTCCACCTTGCGGTGCCGGGGGCGGGGCAACCGTCGCAATATCGTCATCGCTAATCGGAAGGCCCACATAGTCGCGCAGCAATTTCAAATACGTTGATGGCGGTATGAGATTAGCGTTTTCTTTAATGACCGTATAAACAAATGCTTTGTTTGCCGGGAGTCCTGCGCCGACCGTGACGGTAATATCCAAGGCAACTTTTTTGGTAACGGGTTCGTTTGTTTCTGGGTCCTTCAATTCCTTGTATCTCGGCGCGTTCTCGACTGGAACGCCAAGCATACCTTGCAACTTCTGCGCAAAATTCCGTTGATACCCTTCATCAGCAGGAATAAGTATTGGGATCTCTTTCAAGTCGCTCGGCCGGAAAAACATGAAGTTGTCGTCGCGCTCCGTCACGCGGAACGCCTGTTCCTCTGTCCAATACTCCATGCACAGTTCTAGGACGTACTCGAACACTTCCGATAGCGTTTCTTCAAGCAACAGTTTTTTGTGCTGAACGCCAGCGTTCGCGCCTTGTTGCAATGCAAGAGCTTCGGTCGCGGTATCGACACCTTGTTGCTTTACGCCCGTTTGCTGATCACCAAAGCGCGTTTGTACTTGGCGTTCAATGCCAAACGCTTGATCGCGGCGTCGGAAGATGTATTCGGGCATTTTCGGCGGTTCAAGATAGCCGAGTCCAGGATGCCCGTTTTCGCCCAAATCAGTCGGTATATTCAAGCCCGATTCATTCGTCCATTTGTCCGGGTCAACCCCGCTTGCTGTCGAGAACCAACGTTGCGGATTGCCCGTCAGTCGGGCATTGATGCGGATTTGATCGTCCAAGTCATTCACAAGGTCTTGCGTATCAATCAGCAGTTCCGCTGTGCCCTTCCCCCATACTGTTCCTTCGCGGTACATGTCGGGCGTGAAAAAGTACGGGTAGATGTTCCCGGGAATGATGAAGTTCGGATCGTCTTTTGTGTCGCGCAATATAATGCCGTCGCCGCTCATTTCCACAAGGCGTATGCGGTATTCCCCATCATCGTTTTTGTCTCTGAACCAGACAAGCATATGCAAGTAATGGTCCTTGCTGATTTCGTCGCTCTCGCCGTCTTCTTCGCCGAACACGAACGACGTTTCCATCGGCTCATATCCCGGTTCGATGGCGTTGACACGTTCTTCCGGGTACATGCCCGATTCGCGCGCCCAAGAGATGGACTTGTTCATGACTTCGATCACGAACCGTCCTTCCTGAATCTTGTACACGTCCGTAATGTTCGGGTCCGGGAACACGTAAGCAGGGTTGCATACGTCGATCACCGGAAGCCCCATGCCGTCGAGTTTGTCCGGGTCGAATAACACACGGAAAATCCCCGTGCCAAACTTCATCCGACGGCGTTCGTGAACGTCCAACTTGCGGCGCATTTTGTTTTGTTCCTTGACAAACTCCAAGATAATCCGCGCCGTGTCCGCAAACGGAACGTCGCTCGGCGTGCGACCTTTGGTTTGGATGGCGATGTTTTGTTCAATCAGATACGCGACTTGCCCTTCTACGTTCGGGTTAATCAAGTTCGTGTTGCTCGCCGGGTCGTTATCGCTCTCCGGTTCGTTCGCGTCGCCTTCCCAGTACAAATCGATAGTTTCCCATTTTTCGAACAAGCCCCGGTTTTCTTTATCCATCCAAGCGCTGCGGTACCAATCCAGCAGCTTGTCCGCGAGCGCGATTTCTTCCTCGCTCATAATATCCGTGCGCCGGTCTTTCTTGTCCCGGTCGCTATTGGTAGTAAACACGTCTTCGTCAAGCAATACAGCCACGTTGTCACCTTCTTCCTAAGCAAAATAAAATGGCCTGATTAGGCCGTCACCTTCCGATTTCAACCTCATCCTTCGTTCCACCCTTCGCCTTCACCGGCGCATACAACCCAGTGTCTTTCGTCTGGTACTTCTCATACGCGATACGGTGCGTTTGGAGCGGCGATCGCAAGCTGGGTTTACTCCTCTTAACCAGAATTGTTTGCGCGTCTTCTACAGGCTTCTGGCGCGTCTGAGAGGGTTCCCGCGCAAGGTAGCACATCACGTAACCGATGATGATGCCGACGAGCAGCACACCCGCGAAAATCACGAATTTTCACCATCCTTTGCATACGTCGAAACAAATCCGCACGACTTGCATCGGTACTGATACATGCGAATCGGCTTGATTCCGTCCGCTTTGAAATGACCGCAATCGTTGCGGGCGCGTTGGATGTCGGTGCTATTGCACATGGGGCATTTGGTCATGTTTTCGTCCTCCAAAGTAACATGATTATCTCGGAAAAATCCTTAATTAAATCTCTGAAGTCTTTTTTGAATTCTTCTTCGCTTTCACTTGTTACGAATATCAGCGCGAGAAAAATAGGGGCCGCCAACACTGCCCAAATCACAAAAACAGGAATAATAATAGCACGAACAAAAAGAAGCGTCGGGATGCGAAGGAGTGTTTTTGCAAACGCAAACATCATCTCGCCCTCCGAATCTCGTATTTTTTGTAGCCTAAATCCTCAAGTTCCGTGCCGACGAAAAAGCCGTCGGGTTCCGGTTTCTTCGGATAATGCTTTTTGAAACACAACCGTTTCAACGCTTGCGTCATGGCGTCCACCTGGTCATCGTTTGCGCCATGGGGGAAGTTCGCGCATTCGTCGATGAATTCGTCCACCCACGGGCGATTCCGGGGTAAATACACGTTTCCGGCTTCGATATACGGCGATACTGCTGATGCGCGAGCAATCTTGGATTCGGTCGGTTTCACGGCAAGCATCCCGCCGATTTTTCGCTGAAGCATAGAGATGATGGCCGGTCCGTTGGCTTTGTCTTCGATCATTTTCAAGCGCGCGTTCGGCCATTTCGCGGTCATGTTCTCAATCGCCCTCATTGTTGCGGTAATATCCATACGGTCACGTATTTGATCGACGAGATAAACGTCCGCGCCAATCCGGCCCCACACTTGCCCGACCACAAAGTCACTGCCGTCGCTATCTTTGAACGTGCAGTCCCAGCTTTGAATCATCTCGTCAAACTGCATTTGGCGCGGATTCGTATCATAGTACCGCCACCAATGACGTTTTAGCATCGCGCCTTCTTGCGCGCTCGGACGTTGCTGGTATAGCGCGTTGAACACGTATGAACCGACGTCTTTTTTGATCTGTTCAAGTCTTACAAGGTCGAATCCGTATTCCGGCCAAAGCGGTTCACCTGGCTTTCGGCCCAGCGCGTCGTTTTCCTCCGCAATCGCCGGAAAGTTTATGACCGTCCAGCGTTCTCCCGTGTGCGTGCCGTTTTCGATTTCTTCCCGCTCTTTCGCTAGCAGCCGTCCGACCAAATCATCCTCATGCCAGCGCGTCATGACGATGATGACGCGACCGTCAGGCGTAAGACGCGTGTAAAACGTGGAAAGGTACCATTTCCAAATTTTTTCGCGGATTGCTTCGCTGTGCGCTTCTTCTTCGTTTTTTACCGGGTCGTCGATGATGCCAATTTTTGCGCCGCGCCCCGTGATCGGACCACCAACACCGGCAGCGTTTAGGCCACCGCGATGGCCTTCGATGCCCCAGCTTTCCGCGCTCTTTCGGTCAGAATCCAGCATGACGCCGAACACGTCAGCGTGCTTTTCCAGCGTGTCCCGTGCGATCCGGCTATGGTCTCGTGCCAGGTCTATTGAATACGACGCGAGAATGATTTCGTCGTCCGGGTTGCGGCCCAAATGCCATGCAGGAAACTTTTTCGAAACGCGCTCGGATTTTCCGTGACGCGGCGGCATGGTGACGATCAGGCGTTTTATGCGGCCTTCGCTGACGTCCTGTAGCGCCCGGTCCAGCACATCCAAATGCCGGCCGTACACGTCTTTATATGCGCTGTCATAGTCGATGAAATAAGAAAAATCCGCATACGCGCGGGCGCGTCTCACTTCATCCAGTGTCGGGAGTTTGCGCATGGCCCATCAGCTTCCTTTTTAGCAAACTCACAGCCTCGGCGTAACTCATGCCCTTGGACATAAGGTAGCGGATGTGGTCTTTAAACACTTGCCTAAAGTGCCCGCGATTGAGCATCGCGCATCCTCCTTGTCATTCGTTCGCTTCGCTCTCATTTTTCTTTTTCATAAATTCGATTTTCACCCAATCCGGTAATACCGCGTCCAGTTGTTCGCGGAATAGCAGATATAGATTCAAATTGATCCGATTCGTCGAGCAAAAATGAATAGGAGACAGGTAATAATGAGTTTCCTGTCTCCCGTCGGTTTCGACTTTCACTTTTGCCATCATACCGAGCCGTATCATCTTTTCAACAAAGTTGTACGCCTGTCGCTTTTCTGTTTTGATCACTTTCGCGATATGCTCGATACCATACGGTTTGATCCCGCCGTTTCCGCGATAGGCAAGCATATTGGTGTCACGCCACACCTTTTTCGCCAAAGTCGCCATGCGGCCACGATCCGCGAACGTCATTTTGTCTGGAAAATCCACGTCATTAAACAGTTTGGTGTGCGCTTTTCTGTTCCAGAACAAATACCCTTTTTCTTCGTCCCACTGGACGTCTACGAATCTTTCTTTCGCTCGTAAGATATACCCCGTGTCTGGGTCACGATATTCGATGCGGCGAAGCATTTTTTGATTCACGTTACCACTCCTTTCGATCAGTGCAATTTTTGCGTCAAAAACCACTCGATTTTGCACTGAAAATTGCACAAAACAAAAACACCGAAACCCCTTGATGCTACAAGGAAAATCGGCGTTTTTTTGTTCAAAAATCATGCAAAGATACTATATATAACATACATGCATGTTTACATGCTCAACTTTCGTCAGTTTCGACTTTGCTAAGCAGCGCTTCCAACTGCCGCAACTCATCCGCAGACAACTTTTTCAAATCGACGCTATGCTGCACCTCGAACGGCTTGCCGTCTTTGTTGGCGATGTTTTGGTCAATCTCGTGTTTGTCGCGCCAGCCCATTTGCTTCAAACTAAAAACGGCCATTGTTGGATTCAACGTTCCAGACAATGCACCACGTTCCAACGCTGCTTCTTTTTTGGATATGGCAATTTTTATTAGGTCAGAAAATTCCTCATGATCGTAAAAAAACTGTTTGTAAAGCCCGTTTAGGGCTGCAAATTCAGCAATAATCGGGATTTCTGTTTCTTCGATATATTGTTTGAGTTTCTCCACGAGTTCAGCGATCCGCGCATCATCATACTTTTGTGGTCTCCCACGTTTCGCCATCATCCACACCCCCGTTTCATTTACGTCCCACGCCCCCACCCCTGGCATTTTAGGACGTTCCTACCCAATGCAAAAAGCCACCTTTTCGGTGGCCTCGCATCAACCTCCCTCCCGCGCCGAGCAAGAGGGTCCGCAGTACATTTTGAAAACTCCGGCTAATATCATTCTATCACGCGAAAAGCGATACATGTGTCACATGTTTGTCATATTATTCAAAGTTCAGTTTTGCAAACCCACCATACATTTCTTTTGCGTATTTGTCGTATGCTCTCGCCGCTTCTTCTGCTGTCCTAAATGTCCCTATATGTTTCCTTCCAATCCTCGCAATATATTTCTTTTGACATACATCGTAATAGACGCCTTTATATCCAGAGTTATTCCGATGTTTGCTATTACACATGTTCTGTTGATGTGTGCAAACCCGCAAATTTTCTCGCCTGTTATCGAGTTTGTTGCCATTGATATGATCGACGACCATTCCTTTTTCTGGCTTCATAATTTGTCTGTGCATGTAGATTATTTTTCCATTTTCTGATCTTGCGGCATAAAACGTGCTCAAAAACCATTTGTATTGGCTCAATTCTTCATAATCCTCGTCACTCACAAGCGTTTCCTCACCATTTTTTAGTTTAATAATCTTCATCGGTCGCACCCCCTGCAATATACAAACTAACTAGCCGGGGCTTTCTTTTTGTTTGAAACGACATTACGAATATAACCCGCCGAATATCCCAGTTCATGCGCGATTTCTTTCAGCGTTTTCCCCTCCACATAGCGAAGGTATGCGATCCTGCCTTCCAGGCTTTTCATATTCCGCATCTTCGCTTCCATTTTTGCCTTAACGACACGCTTTTCTTCCAACAGTTCCGTTATCCGGGCAATTTCTTCGTGTATCTTCCGTATGCGCTCGTTGTACAGCCTATCCAGTGGAATATGCGGAAAATGCGTAACCGGCTCGTCCGAATACTTCGCCACCAGTTTATTCCTCGGCCCCTCCATGCGCTGAATCCACATCAATTCCCGTTCCAACTCTCGTATGCGAATCTCGTACATCTCTATGTCTGTCACAAGGTCATGGTACAATTGAATCGCCTTCATGTGTCCCCTACACCCCTCAAAGTGTGGTATAATCAGGGTGTGTGTAGGTGTTCCATTTATTTCCCCCGGTCGGCCTCACCGGGGGAGTTTTTTTTATCGCTGTTCTCTGCGTCTTCCAACCGCTCTTGCCCATTCACGCAAAATAGTTTCGATTGCCCATATTGCGCAGAAAACCAAGAATGTTGTTAAAAATGGATGAGCTAATGTCCATTCTTTCACTCCACCATCACCCCGCATTCTTTGAGGGTGTCGCGCATTAGAGAAACATAATCATCTGCACTCCATGATCCCGCGTGCATCAATCCTGTCCGCAACCCCTCGATCAGCTTTTCTCGTTCCTCTCTCAACCGCTCAATCTCATCCCCCTGCTCCACATTCCTGTCCGCGAGCATCATGCTGATTTTCGCGCATTCTTCGTGCTTTTGTTTCCACTTCTCAACTTCGGCTTGGGCGGATTGGAGTTGGTCTTGTAATTGTCCGTTATCTTTTTTCACTTCTTGCCAAGCACCAAACCAATACTTGAATGCGCCATATGCTTCCCTTTCTCGAAAACTTAATTCATCCCGTTCCTCCCGCAGCTTCCGGTTTTGCTCCTCGGCTCGTTCCAGTTCGGACAGGAGAAAACGGAGCCAGTCAAGCAGCTTGTTGCTGTATATCAGTTCGTATGCTTTTAGTTCCTGTTCACTGAATTTGGGCTTTAAATCATTTTCAGGGTAGTTGTCAATGACAAATTGTATTTCCGCAATCGTCTTTTCCCGCTCACTCATTCGATTCACCGCCTTTGATGGATTGGAGAGCATTGTCGGCGATTGCTCTGACATAAGGATGAGAGCTTGGAAGATACATAATCGTTTTCAATGCTTCCACTGCTTGATTGAGTTTATTTTCCAACTCCGTCTCCCGCACATCGAACGCGCCGGAATCGATTTTTTCTATCAACGCTTGGAATGCGGATGCAAGACCTTCCGCGAATCCATAGCGACCAATGACATGGAACTGTTTATAGTATTCTATCTGTTCCCTCACCCACTCCAGCAACTTCCCCCGATCAATCGCGCTCATCGGTTGCGGCCTCCTTTTGCGTATTGTAATTGTGCCCACACTGAATATGCCAATAGTGCTATCCCGACGAATATGACTATCCCTAGAATCACTCCCCTTCTCCCCCTTCCAGCGCAAGCAGGGCGGCTTTGCAGATGGCTTCGGGGGCGGTATTGGCAACGACTACATGAAATGTTTGGTCAAAGGTTCTATAAAACTCAACTTTGGTAGTATTGCTTTTAGAACCTGTGTCAAGGTTCATTTCCCAAAATAATGATGTCATCTTCTCTGCCACTTCCCACGCTGCGGCTATGTCGGTGGAATAACGGTCAATCATGACTCTGACGCCATCCTTATCGCGAAATTGACCGTATGTGGTGTAACCCATCACTTTTTCAGCCACAAGCGAATCAAGTTCCCGCCCCGGCTTCATCGCCAAAATTTCATCACGGGTCATGCTTGTTCCTCCAATCCGGCGTTTCTTCCAGTTCCGTTGCATTTCTTGCATTCCCTCATTTGAGGGTATCCAAATTTATCATCATAATGTATTTCGCCCCAACCGCCGCAATCTGGACATTCATTTGATGAATCCGTCAACCGTATCATGCGTTATTCCTCCTTCAATTCCGCTTCAAGCTGTTCTATCGCCTTTCGCTTGCGTTCCAAAAATTCTTCGTAGTATGCCGAACAATGCCACGGCCCAAGTCCTTTTATTTTTCCCGTCTTCGCATACTCTTCCAAGTCCGACTTATAAGCGTTCTTCATCAGTCGAAGACGGATTTCTTTGGCTTCCCTACTCATCTTCGTCCCTCACATGGTCAAGCAACATGATTCCAAGCGTTTCGGCACAGTCGCGGCATAGAAAGATACTGTCTCCGCTTATTTCGACAAGCATGTGCGTGATATGTTTGTTCGGGTATTTGCAAGAATCGCATTTCCAGTTTGGCTGATGGGGAGTTGATATGCTAATCATTCGTTATCGTCTCCTTTCAGCAGTTCGGGGTTTTCGTAGATGTTGCCGATGACTTCACAGTAAGTAGCCCATCTTATAAGAGCCTCAACACTATCGCCTTTGACCGTGAACATTGCCCAATCTTCCGACCAAATTACTTCGAAACGAAAAAGTTTGTGGTTACTTTCGAGGATATCCCCCTCATAAATCTCCCGCCCGTTGCGGTCGTGGAGGCCGGTGAATTGCATGATTTTGATATGGGGAATTTCATGTTGATATTTCCAATCCGCATCGGCAACACATTGACCGTTAATTTTCTTGCACCCTGCCCAATCCGAAAACATGCCGCTTTGATGAATGGCGAATCCACTTACCCAACATTTCTCTTTTTCATCCCACGCACGAAACTTTATCTCACGCATCGTTCCCGTCTCCTTCCACTTTGGGCCATTCGGCCCCAAAATATTTATGCCGCCATTCGTCTGTTCCAACTTTTTCCGGCGCGTTGATGCTGTAGTCACAACCAACCAACGAACACCATTTGTCTCCGACTTTGTTTTTTAAAAGATTCGCACCGCATTTGGGGCATCTTTCTTTTGATAACTCGCCAAGTAGGTTATCGCCCATGTTCGCGTTCAACAGCGCCACGATCCGTTCCACTTCCTGTTCATTTCGCTCCGTACCCGGCGCAAGATGCAACACCGTGTACCCGTCTCGCTCGATTGCCGTCAGATTCATGGTGGGCCTCCTTTCTCAAAATAGGGTCAACTGCCTTCCCGTCTCCGGCACTCCCGGTCGGAATATTACGACCGCGCTTGGGAATGGAGCGTTCTCGGTGGCATTTCCAAATTTCAACCGCCCACGCACAAACCGGATCTCGCCTTTCATGCAATAGTCATGCCACCACGCCGTGTCGGTCCGTGCCGGAAGGAGACAAACCACCGTCGCGCCTTCCAATGCGCTTTCGTAGGCTTTCTGTACCCATTTGCCTATCTCCCGGCCATATGGCGGATTCATCCAGCATACCCCTGTCCATTTTTGGAGCAGTCCGTTTTCGCGTTTGGTGAAGAACTTGGAGCACTTTGCGTTTTCGGGAGTGGCGCACACGTCTAAGGTGAAATGAAATTCCTCATTCAGCCGGTCGAAAAAGTCCTGTGGCGTTTCCCATTCGTCCGTTTCCGAAGAAAAGTGAACCGCCATCTTTGTGCTGGCCAATCCCCATCCCTCCTACTCTGCCACTTCCTCCACTGCCAGCGCCGCGAAGTCTCTCACGGGCATGCGTACTTCTTTCCCGTTCACCCGCACCACAACGTTTTCGTCGTGGATCGCTTCGACTCGGCGAATCAGGCGCATTCCCGGAATGTACGAGTATCGCGGCATCAGGCGATATGAGCGCCCTGCCTGTATTTGTTCTGGTTTGAGGCGTTTCAGCATGTCACACGTCGCACCTTCCGCTAAAAAGGCAATTCATCATTATCAAGCCGCTCTTTTAACCATTCCCTTGCAATCCGCTCTTTCTCGGCTTCGGTCAATTCTCTTTGCCGCTCTATTCCAACAATTCGCTTGATCGGCAAATACGCGCCGCATAACTTGAACAGGCTTGCAAGCGAACCGTCGTTAGCTTCAACTCGAATCGGGTTTGTCACGGCTTTTCCTGTTTGCTTCCCCCGGATGGTTTCACAAATAACGGTATCTCCAAATCGAACGATGTCACTTAATGCCGTGCAATCGAACACATATCTTTTTCCTGCTTTTTGGTGTTCTACAAGAACGATATACATTGTTCATTCGCTCCTTTCACATTTCACATTTGCCTGTCGGACAGTCGTTGCC
>SPLK01000033.1_pt1 | contig 85988 bp, 77 predicted proteins | sample 2456111 | NCBI WGS metagenome assembly SPLK01 (sample SAMN11156906, study PRJNA527647) | hot springs metagenome | biome: Geothermal region; feature: Hot spring; material: tree branch in hot spring; isolation source: hot spring sediment rich in lignocellulosic material ... | reverse complement strand
CGCTACATCGCAAAAAGCTCTTCCCATTCTTTTGTTGACTTCATTGTTGCAATTCCATATAATAGACTTTGTGTAAAATATGGCAGCCTATGTGTACATGTTTATCCGCCCATTTTGTTGCTCCTTGCCGGAGTTGTACCGCGTAACCCTCAGCTGCTGGGGCGAAGGTACATGAAAACAAAATGGCGATAAACGATGTACGCAACTGTTTTATTTTACCGACTAACTTTTATAAGGAGGAACTTCAATGTCCCGTTATACAGGACCGACTTGGAAGATTTCCCGCCGGCTCGGGATTTCGTTAAGCGGAACGGGTAAAGAACTGGAAAGACGTCCGTATCCTCCGGGACAACACGGACCCAATCAACGGAAAAAGCTTTCCGAATACGGCCTCCAATTGCAGGAAAAACAAAAACTCCGCCACATGTACGGGATAAACGAACGCCAATTCCGCAACACTTTTGAAAAAGCCGGGAAAATGAAAGGGGTCCACGGCGAAAACTTCCTGATCTTGCTGGAATCCCGCCTGGACAACCTGGTGTACCGGCTGGGCCTCGCCCGCACCCGCCGGCAAGCCCGGCAATTGGTGACCCACGGCCATATCCTGGTTGACGGAAGACGCGTCAACATCCCCTCTTATCTCGTGAAACCCGGTCAAACGATCGGCGTCCGCGAAAAATCGAGAAACCTGCAAATCATTAAAGAGGCCATTGAATTAACCAACTTCATTCCGGAATATTTAACCTTCGATCCGGAAAAAATGGAAGGCACCTATACCCGTTACCCGGAACGTTCGGAACTTCCGGCGGAAATCAACGAATCCCTGATCGTCGAGTTCTACTCCCGCTGATCGGCTTCCGCGCGGGAAAGGCTGCTTAAAAGCCCCGGATCCCTTGGAAACAAGGGAATCCGGGGCTTTTTCATCCGGGCGAGAAGGCCGCGACATCTCTTCCATGTCCACGGGCCGATTTGCCGGAGCTCGCCTTTCCCGGGATCATGCCCATTTATGGACGAGACGGGGTTCGAACCGCTCCATCCGGCGAAAAAGGGTTTCCGCATCGCCGGCGGTAATCAATAACTCCAAATTTTCAGGCTTGGCGAATCCCTTTTCCACCGTGTGTTCCAGCATCCGAATCAAAGGATCGAAGAAACCGTTGACGTTGAACAGGCCGATCGGCTTTTTGTGCATGCCGATCTGCAGCCAGGAGAGGGCTTCAAAAATTTCTTCATAGGTCCCGTAGCCTCCTGGCAAGGCGATATAGCCGTCGGCCAATTCGTGCATTTTGGCTTTGCGGTCATGCATGGTATCCGTAATGAAGAGTTCACTGACGCCCTCGTGGGCCAACTCTTTCTTCCGCAAAAATTCGGGTATGATCCCGATCACCCGGCCCTGATTGCGCAAAACCGCATCGGCGATCTCCCCCATCAGGCCCGCCTTGCCGCCGCCGTAAACCAAGGATATCCCCCGGTCGGCAAGGAATTTTCCGAGATCCCTGGCCGCCCTCCTGTATTCCGGGTCGTTCCCGAAATTCGAACCGCAAAATATGCAAATGGATTGGATTTTATTCATCTCCCGAACCCCCTTGCGCGATCCGCCCGAAAAGCCGGGAACCGGCGGTCTCCGGACACTTTCCCCGTTTTGCCGGCAAAATGCCGATGTCCATCGGGCATCCGGTCCGGCATCCCCCTTCCGCCGGAAAACCTCCGTTTACGGCTTTTCCACGGCGCTCTTTTTTGCCGTCTCCACAATTATAGCTTTCGCCGGGAATGCATGTAAAGGCCGGCGCGCCGCCGCGCCTGAACCGAAGGGCCGATCGGCCCTGCCTGAAACGGAGGCAGAACCGTCTGCAACCGATGCACAAGTTCACCCATCGGATATTGATACCGCCGACGGGAAAATAAAAAATCCGCCTTCGCTTTCTTCCCGCCCTTTCCGGCAATTGGTTCGGCGGCATGGAGGCGGAATAAATATAGATTTTATCGGGTCTCGAATTTTCCTTGACAAAAGCACGGGAATTTTTCTAAGATATTCTCATAATTGAATATTTGCAAAAGTTCATCTTATCCAGAGAGGCGGAGGGACTGGCCCGGTGAAGCCTCAGCAACCAGCCGGATTCCGGCCAGGTGCTAATTCCAGCAGAACTTCTGTTCTGGAAGATAAGATGAAGGGAGGCAATGTTTTCTTTGCTAAACTTCTTCTTATCGGAAGAAGTTTTTTTCATTTCTTTCGCATCAAGGGGGGATCCGCCGGGAAAATAACCGGCATGTTCCGGCCGGGAAAAGCGGTTTGGGAACCTCGCCGGAACCGTACGAACCGCAAGACCAGGCTGCATGTCTGTCCGCAGGAAGTCCTCCGGGGAAAAGGCGTGCAAAAACAAATGACAATCAAAAGGAGGATGCAGGATGAAGAAAACAGCGTTCTTATTGACGATCCTACTTTTATTCGCATCCGTCCTGTCCGCCTGCGGCGGCAATAAGACGGACGGGGAAAAAGCCGCAAACGGCGGCACCGGAAAACCGGAAAAAGGGGGAACATTGATCTTCGGCCGGGGAGCGGACGCCGTCTCCCTCGATCCGATCAACGTCACGGACGGAGAATCCATCCGTGTTACATACAACATCTTCGAAACCCTCTTTGAATACGACGCCGATTTAAACATCAAGCCGAGACTGGCCACTTCTTACGAAACGTCGGAAGACGGGTTGACATGGACCATCCATCTGCGCAAAGGGGTCAAATTCCATGACGGCACGGATTTCAACGCCGATGCGGTCGTCTTCAACTTCGAGCGCTGGATGGATCCGAACAACCCTTACCATGACGGGGACTTTACCTACTACACCTTCCTTTACGGGGGATTCAAAGGGGACGAAAACCATAAAATCGTCCATGTGAAGGCCCTTGACGATTACACCGTCGAGATCCGATTGAAAGAAAAGATCGCCCCGTTCCTCAGTTACCTGGCCATTCCCATGTTCGGGATATCGAGCCCCGAGGCGATCAAAAAATATGACGACAAATACGGCGAACATCCGGTGGGAACCGGCCCGTTCAAATTCGAGAGCTGGGACCGCAACGACAAGATCGTTTTAACCAAAAACGAAAACTATTATGAAGAAGGGAAGCCCTATCTCGACCAGCTGATCTTCCGGGTGATCCCCGACAATTCCGCCCGTTTGAGCGCCCTCAAATCCGGGGATATCGACATCATGGACGGGCTCAATCCCGACGATAAGAACGCCGTCGAATCCGACCAAAACCTGGATTTTGTCAAACGGCCGAGCTTTAACATTTCCTATTTGGCCTTCAACACGGAAAAAGCGCCCTTTAATGATGTGAAGGTCCGCCAGGCCATCAACATGGCCATCAATAAGCAGGGAATCATCGACGCCTTCTTTAACGGATTGGCCGAACCGGCGAAAAATCCCCTTCCTCCCGTCCTTTGGGGATACAATGACGGGATCCCGGGTTATTCATACGATCCGGAAAAGGCGAAACAATTGCTGGCGGAAGCGGGATACCCGGACGGCTTCAAGACCGAACTGTGGGCGATGAGCAATCCGCGGCCTTACTTGCCGCAGCCGTTAAAAGTGGCGGAGGCGATCCAGGCCGATTTGAAGAAGGTCGGCATTGAAGCCGAAATCAAAACTTTCGAATGGGCCACCTACCTGGACAAAGTGAAGAACGGCGAACACCCGATGGCCCTCTTCGGATGGACGGGCGTTTTGGCCGATCCCGACAACTTCCTCTATCCGAATTTGAGCAAAACGAACACAAAGAAACCGGCCAACAACATTGCCTTCTACAAAAGCGACGAGTTAACCGGTCTGCTCGAAAAAGCGAGGGTCACCATCGATCAAAAGGAACGGATCGAGCTTTATCAAAAGGCCCAAGAAATCGTCTTCCGGGATGCGCCTTGGGTCTTGCTCGCCCATACGGCCCCGCCCCTGGCGAAGGCCAAATATGTGAAAGGGTTTGTCGCCCATCCGATGAACGATTCGTTCACCGAAGTTTATCTCGAGAAATAACGGCCGGCACCGGCCTTAAGGTGCCCCCGTTTCGGGAAAACGCCCGGATCGAAAAGCGGCAGGCGGGCGCCGGCTCTCCAAATCGGTACCGATCGTCTCCACCGGACGGCCCTTTCCGGCCGTTTCCCCAAGGGGATGAAGTCCCTTTATCCGGCGGCTCTCCGCCATCCTTCTGCTTTTTCCGGCTCCCTGGCGGAATCCGCAAAGGGGCATTCAAACATGTCCTTCCCCGCATCCGGGGAAGGCGCGCCCGCCCGGGCGGGCCGACAGCAAACCTTGGCTTGCCGCAATACCGCACCGCCGGCAGTCAACAAACTTTGGAAAAACACCTCCAGCGGGAGGTGTTTTTCCATTTTTCGATGATTCGAACCGGTTTGTCAGGGTTCCTTGGAAACCGGCGGCGGGCAAAGGGCGGGCGATCCCCTTCCCTTTCGGGCAACGGCGGCCGGATTTCCGGCGAATCAGGCGGCATGGCCGCCTCAATTGCTCTTTCGCATCCAACAGAAACCGGAAAATCACTTGCGAATGCCCGTTTCTTCCGCCAGCTCGGCGTACCAGTCCAGCTCCCTTTCCGCCGACCGTTTAAACTCGGCTGAGGGCAAATAGGACGGCTGGAGATAGATCTTTTCCAGCTGCCTGATAAAGCCTTTGTCCTTCTCCATTTTGGCGACGGCCGCTTCCCACTTTTTGACGATCGCCTCGGGCGTTCCCGCCGGCAAGGATATCCCGGTCCACCATTTGACCGTCAAGCCGTGAAAGCCGAGTTCCTCCGTCGTCGGCACGTCGGGGTATAAGGGGCTCCGTTTGCCGTCCTGGACGGCCAGCACCTTCAGCTTTCCCGCTTGCACGAGGGAATAGACTTCCCCGGCATTATGCACGGCCAAAAGCACATGACCCCCGGCCACTTTCGCGGCGGAATCGCTGGCCCCTTCGCTCGATACCATCCTCGTTTTTTTATAGTCGATCCCCGCCGCGCTCAGCCATTCCGCCACCCCGAAGCTGGAAAATCCGGCCGGGCCGACGCTTGCCCAGGACAAGTTTTCCGGATTTTCCTTTACCCATTCGGTCAGTTCCCGCAAATCCTTCCACGGCGCATCGGCGCGGACGGCGTAAACGAGGGGGGACTCGGCGACGCGGGCGGCGAGCATATGGTCCTTCAGCCGGAGAACGGGGCGGTTCGTTCCCGCCTCATACATCGTCGTCGACGAATTGTTGTTCATCAGCGCCGTATATCCGTCCGGTTTGGCTTCCGAAAGCGCGTACCGGGCACCGACGATCCCGCCGCCCCCGGTCTTATTGACGACGATCACCGGCTTTCCCCACTCCTTGCTTAAATATTCGACGACCGCCCTGGCCGCCAGATCCACTCCTCCGCCTGCGGCGAATGGCACGACGAGTTCAATTTGCCGTTCGGGATATCGTCCGCCCTTTTTTTCCGGTTCGGAAGTGATCGCGGCGCTTGACGCACAGGCGGCTAAACCCGCCATGAGGAATAAAGCCAATAGGCATGTGATAAATTTTTTCATGAACCCTTTCCCTCCCATGTTTCGATCGTCCGAATTGGCTGCCGTTCCTTTAATCCCGCTCCCTTCCCGGTGTCCTTCCCTTTCCGGGTTCTTTTCATCAACACCGAGGAAAGGATAAACAAAACCGTCGCCAAGACGAGCAGGACAAAGGAAACCGGCCTTTGCACGAAAATCAACCAACTTCCCGAAGAGATTTCCAACGATTGGATAAAGGCCATCTCCATTTTCGGTCCCAAAACGAAGCAAAGAATAAATGGAATAACCGGCCATTGAAACTTATGGAACAAATAACCGAGGAGCCCGAAGGCGACGGCCGCCAAACAGTCGAAAAGGCTGTTCCGCACCGAATAGGCGCCCAGGAGGCTGATCATTAAAATGGCCGGAGCCAAAAGGCCGAAGGGCACCTCGGTCAGTTTTGCCCACAATCCGACCATCGGCAGATTGAGAACCAACAGGATGATATTGCCGATGAACATGCTGGCGATCACGGTCCATACAAAGGCGCTGTTTTGCTCGAACAAAACCGGGCCCGGCGTCAGCCCGTAGATCATGAACGCCGCCAATAAAACCGCCAGCGGGGGAGACGAGGGAATGCCCAGGGAGAAAAGGGGGATAAAGCCTCCGGAACTGGTCGCGTTATTTGCCGATTCCGGTCCCGCCACCCCTTCGATGGCGCCTTTCCCGAACCGATCCGGATGTTTGGAAAGCCTTTTTTCCAAGTCGTAGGAAAGAAAGGAGGTGACCGTCGCCGAAAATCCGGGCAATATGCCGAGGAAAAAGCCGAGGAGGCTCCCTCTGACAATCGGCATTCCGCTCCGCTTCAAGTCTTCTTTGCCCGGAAAAGTCCTTTTGATGTGCTCTTGTTGGATCCGGACCCTTCTTTCCTCAAGCCCCTTCAGCACTTCCGTTATGGCGAAAAAACCGATGATGATGCTGATCAGCTCAATGCCGCCGGCCAAAACCGGAATCCCCCAGGAAAATCGCGGGACCCCCGATGACAAACCGATGCCGGCAAAAGAGGCGAGAAACCCGGCGGCGCCCATGATGACCGATTTCAAAAAGGACCGTCCGGAAATATTGAAAAGAATAAGAAGCGCCATCAACAGCAGGACAAAATATTCCGGAGGGCCGAATTTCAATGCCTGGTCGGCCAGAACCGGAGCTAATAAGACGAGCCCGATCAAGCCGAAAATCCCCGCGGCAAAAGAGCCGATCGCGGCGATGCCTAGAGCGGCTCCCCCCCTTCCCTTCCGCGCCAACGGGTAGCCGTCCAAGGCGGTCGGAACGGAGGAGGATTCGCCGGGAATATTCATCAAAATAGCCGTCGTCGATCCCCCGTACATGGCGCCGTAATAGATCCCCGCCATCATGATGATTCCCTGGACGGGATCCAGCACCATCGTGACCGGCAGCAAAATCGCGATGGCCGAAGTCGGTCCGAGCCCCGGAAGGACCCCGACGATCGTCCCGACGACCGAACCCGCGGCGACAATCAGCAGGTTGAAAGGGGTCAGCACCTCTTGAAAACCGTTCAGCAGAAACAGTAACGTCTCCATGTCGCTCCTCCATCCTTAAAATAGAAATCCGTTCGGCAGCGGGGTTTTCAAAAATTCCGAAAACAGAAGATACAAGGCGCAGGTAAACAGACCGGAAAACAGGATGGAATCCGCCCACCGGTAATTTCCGATGATCCTTAGCAAAAAAAGAAACGCGAGGAAGGTGCTGAAAACATATCCCGCATATCCGATCAGCAGGCAATACGAAATCAGGACGCCGGCGGTGGCGGTCATCTTTCTCCCGATTTTCCCCCCGGGCAGCACAAATCGTCGGGAAGATTCCTCTCTTTTCAGGAGCAGAAATAACCCCGCCGCCACCAAGATTGCCCCGATCAGCCCCGGAAAGATATGGTCACCGGCCCAAAAATCGGTGCGGTACGGATAAAGCCTTGCGGCTTCAACGACAGACACGATGCCGAGAAACAGGGAGATAAACGCCCCCGTTTTGCGGGGAGTCCCAGCGATCTTTCTCATCGACTCCCGCCTTTCCTAAACGAAGATGAGTGTTCCTTACTTGCTTCGCAACGATCGTCAGCTCATTTTGGCCGATTTCCTAAACGAAGATGAGTGTTCCTTACCCCGGCCCATGCGTTTTTCCGCGGCCGCGGGAAAATTCCGCATTTGCCTATATATTTCTATTCACTTTCCGCCCATTGGGCACTTGTCCGCCGAAAAAATGCGGAAGACTCGGCTGCGGATTTTGGAAAATGAAGGAATGGAAGGACGGGGAAGAGAACAACGGAAAAAGGACGGCAAAGAGAGAGCCCCTTATCGCCAACGGAGAGGAAAATTGAAGGGGACAGGCGGCAGCTGCGTCCCGGGGATGCCCCTTTCAGAAACAAAAAAAGCCCCCGAGGGCTTTTTCCGTCTCCCTGGGGCTGTGCCTTCCGGCTTCCGCCGCGCCGCAAAACGGCGATTCCCGTCAACCTTGTCCCGCTTCCGGGCCGGTCTTTTTTTCCATACTTTTTGCCGCATTTTTTGCCGCAAAAAATTCGCCGAAAAAAGCGGCGCCCAAAATAAAAATTCCCCCGACGACCTGGCCCCATGTCAACATTTCCTTTAAAACGAGGGCGGACATCGCTACCGCCGAGACCGGATCGAAATAGCTCAAAACCGCAACCGTCTGGGTCGGCAATTTTTTGATCGCAGAAAAATAAAGGAAATAAGCGAGCCCGGTGTGGACGATCCCGACGACCAGCAAGAAAAACACCGACCGGCCGTCCAGTCGGGACAGATGAATTTCTTCGGCCGCGGCGACATAGGGAAAGAGCACGAGGGCGGCGAAAAACAGCTGGATCAGGGCCGTTTCGTATCCGGGAAAATCCTTTATGCATTTGTTCAGCAAAACGACTCCCGCGAAAAATAAGGCGGCAAGCAGGCCGAACCCGATGCCGGCAAGGCGGCTGTAACCGCCGGCCCCGGATTCTTCCCCCTGCCCGAGGATGAAAAACAAGCCGGCCATCGCAACCGCAATGCAAGCAGCGCTTTTCGCCGTCCATTTTTCCTTCAGAACGAACGGGGACAACGCCATCACCAACACCGGGGCGAAATAATAGGCGAGGGTGGCGGCGGAGACGGTCGTATACCGATAGGCTTCAAAAAGAAAAATCCAATTGAGCCCGAGGGCGCTTCCGGACAAAAGGAGCAAAATCCAATTCCTCTTCGTCGTTTTGAAACGCAGCCTATTTTTCATGACGAGGGCCGCAAGAAACAAAAACAAACTCCCGGAAGCCCCTCTGAATAAAGCGACGGCGTCCGACGGCAGGGCGATATGCTTGACAAACAGGCCGATGCTGCCAAAGATGAGCATCACGAGGGAAAACAACAGCTTCTCCTTCATGCCGTTCCTCCGAATGATAATTGAGATTTTCCTGCTTCGACCATATCCATTGTAAATAAGATATATTCCGAGCCTATTCTTTATTTGATTAATGGTCCAGGCATGTCATTTTCAAAATTTTTCCACCGTTTGATAACCGTTGGAACAAACGCAATTAAAGTTATGCAACGGGACAGCCATTCCATTCCGACAATTGAGTTATCCAATCCGAAAGGAGAGGTATCGCAAGCATTCTGCCATCTCATCCGATTGATTCGCTTAAAGGATGCTAAAACGATGGGAAGCCGGATTTCAAAAGGATCCTTTTCCCTGTCATATTGCCATTGTCGATATGAAAAGAAAAGCAAAGATAATCCGTTAGCTTCTAATAGCGAGCTTGAAGGAAAGGGAAAATAATATATCGATAAATGTCGTATCCGATCGGGATTTGAAAACAAGCGGCATCGACCTTGACGATTTTAACAGTCTGCAGACGCGCTCGTTGGACATATGATGCGATCCAATTGTCATATTTTCTATCAATATATCGTCCATTCTGCAGATACGGCCCAAATAAAAAAGATGAGGACTTATATGGAAGCAAAGACGAACAAATCCGAGACTTTATTGATCAATCGGTAAAAATAAGGCGATTTCCATCATCGAAGAAAAGCCAGGTCTAGACATGTACATGATGCAGCAAGCAAACCAAATCCGCGTCCGAAACGGCAATGGAATGGGGCGGCCCCTTCCCGCCCTGGGGAAAACGCCGCCCGCCCAAGGTTTTTCATTCCACTTCCCTCAGCATATTTTCAATGCGGATCAGCCGCTCATTCATCTCATGCAAAAGTTCCGCCTGCCGCCGCTGGAAGGCGTCCCTTTCCTTTTCGAATTTCAATCTTTCTTCGGCCCGCCTCTCCGAACGTTTGACGGTCCGGTATATAAAAATAGCCGCGACGATCAACAAGGGAATCGGAACCACAAAGAATACGAAGGCAATAAGCTGATAGAGGGAATCCATCAGGGAAAAAACCATCCTATCCACCTCCTGTTTCTTCAATTGCTCTCCGTTGGGGTGATCTTTGAATTGGCCACGGTGCGGCGAAGCTTTCAGCTGCCGGGGAAAGGAAAGCGGTCACCCCGAGACCGGCCGCATGCGGAATCCTCCCCCGCCCGCCCGGCAAAGAAACAGGGGTTTATGGCCGGCCCCGCCTGTGCCGTTCACACGCTACGAACTTGCTGCTTTGCAGCGCCGTTAAGCAAGAAATACATGTCCGAAAAATAACGCCGCTCCGGAGTCGGCGGATGCTTTTGGAAACCGAAGAGCGAAGGAGAACCGCCGCGGGCCGCGGGGGATGCGTTCTCCTTGTTTTGACTAAAGGCGCGATGAATCATTCCCCTCCTTCTTTTTTAAAGTCACCGTTTTGGCCGCGCCTGCGATCGCTTTTTCGTCGATCAGAAACCGGAAAGGAACGAGTTCATAATATTTCATCGCCTTTCCGTCTTCGGAGACTTCATGATGCCCTTTGACAAGTCCGGCCGATTCCAGTTTTTGCAAGTGCAAATACAACAGCGGCCGGCTGATTCCCAAGTTCCTTGCCAGCTGGCTGACGAATTGTCTTTCTTCGGCAAGCGCTTCAATGATCTTCATCCGGTAAGGGTTTGATAAGGCGTCCAAAACTCTCAGCAACCGATCTCCGTTTTGAATTTGTTCCATATGTAATAAATATATTACATGTGTAAGAAATTGTAAAGCCGTGAATAAAAAAATCCTTTCACGCTTTGGCTCAGCCCAAGAAAGAACCGACGCTCCCAACCCTTTTCCCCAGTCAATGAAAAAAGGGGGCCGAACAGCCCCCTCATCCTCGTTTCTGCGCAATGCCCCGCTTGCCGATGAATTTTTAAGAAACATCCCCCTTCATCCTTCCGCCCGTCCGCTCCGGACGGCCCCCTGCCGGCGAAAAGGGCGGCCGCAGGACTTCCCTTCCGTCCCCGCAAAGATGCCGCTTGCTCCGAAAGGATCGGCTTTCCGGCTTACCAGCCGAACACGTGGAAGAAAGAGGAAACCAAGATGTCGGCGAACAAAAATTGCAGGAAAAGATTGACGACGTAAACCGCCAGCGTGCCGTATACCGGATCGAACCGGCGGCCGCCTTCGTCCTTGTAACTGTAGAAAACGCTGGCGAAGCTGAGGGCCAAGGTCAAGAAAAGAAACAGGCTTAAAACCGCCAACAAAACGCCGCCCACATTCCACAGCGTCAAAAGGACGACGAGCAGGACGATGACCGTCGGCAGCACCAAAAAGGCGCCGTATCTGGCGGCCACCTCCTTCATGGACGTCTTGACGTCCATCATTCTTAAGACGCCGTAAACCGAGGCGATGATGACGGCGAAATAAAGCAAGAAAATGATGAACGGCTTCAGAAAATGATTGCCGAAGGAAGCGCCCGCAAAACCCAGGCCGGAGAATTCGCCGAACAAGGCATCCACGCTTCTGTTGTAAAATCGGGCCGCTTTATCGACGGTCACGTACAAAAACAGGCTCATGAAAAAGGAAAATAATACGACGGTGATGATGCCGTGGACCATGGACTCCTCGTTTCGGGTGCTTCCGTAACGAAACGGTCGTTTCAGTGCCGCCAAGGCATGTTTGAAATACTGCCGAAAGACGGTCTTTGTCCCTTCCCCATACCCGTTGTCCGCCCGTGAAGGATGCGGGGTGCGGGAAGATGCCGGAAAATCCGGGGCGGATTGGCATTCCGGCCCGTCTTGTTCGGAAGATCTTTCCTCCCGGGCCAAATTCGCCCCGCATTTTGCGCAAAATTTTCCCTGTTCGTTTTCGCTTCCGCAATTTGGGCAAATCACTTCGTTCACTCCCTCGTACGGTTTATTTTTACGGTTCAATTTTCGTTCATCCGTCCCAGGAAACCGGGCGGTGCCAAGGGGCCGGCCGTCGATTCATGCAAGCCCGATCCAATTCCGGCCGGATTCAAATCCGGATGTCCCGGCAGGTTTGCCGCCTTTCCGATCGCCATCCGCGCGTGAATGCGAAATTGCAAGGGTTGAGCACAGAAAAAGGATTTTTCCCTCTCCCCGGCCGCCATCCCGGCTCCGAAAACCGCAAAAATTTTTTCGATTTCCGCTTTCCGGAGGGGCCCCGTTCAGGCGGGATCAGGCCTCACGGCTTCCGTTCGGCAGCGAAGTCCGCAAGGCATTGTTGCGTTCAAGGCGGGATCAGGCGCCGCGGCCGATGCGGTTTCCCCGCTCCCTGCGGGTCCGCAAATCCCCGACTTTGACAAAATTTTTCATGCCTTTTAAGCATAGCATAAGCATAGAAAATTGAATATAAGGAATCCGGAAGGCAGAAAAAGAGGCGGATGGAATATCCGCGGCTCCGCCTCTTCCAGCCCTCCGCCTTCTCTTTTGTCCCTTGTTTTTCATTGAGAAAATGTTATCATATTTTCCAGGAAACTTTAATGGAGTTATGAATAAGATGTTTTGTAGAGGTGTCAAACATGAGAAAAATCATCGGTCTCGTCTCACAAGTGAATATGTTCGTTCTTTTGGCCGCCGCTTTCTTTCTTTTGTATGATCTCGCCCTTTTCCAGCTGCAAATATTGAAGGACAGCACCATCGGCTTTTTTTATACGAGGGAGATCCTATCCTTGCTGCTGGCCGTTTTGACGATCAAATTTTTTTGTAAAGTGGAAAACCGGTATAAGCAGGAATGAGCGGCTATTCCGTTTCGCGCACCTTTTGCTTCTCGGATTTTTCCTCCCCCGATTCCGCCAAATAGGTTTGCAGCGCCTTTTGCAATTCATCCGGGATTTTGATCTCCAGATTTTCCGCGTTGGTTTTCAACCTTTCCGCCTGCTTTTCGATCAAATCGGGCTGTTCCGCTTCCTTTTCCTTTTCCCCTTTGCGGACGTTCAGCCATTCGAGTATCCTCCCGACGATGCCCGGCGTATCAAGTTCAAATCCGAACACTTTCGTTTTTCCGCCGATCAGGGCGACGACGACCAACGAAGTAATAATGATGTTGGGGATCTGGCCGATCAGCTCGATCGTCCCGAAGGACTGGACGCTCACCTTCATGTCCAGATCCGCATCGTCCCCGTCCGCGGCCGCATCGGCGATGGACAGAAGATCGTTCATAAAAGGGATGAAATGGCGGGCCTTGATCGGTTCCCGCCTTTGGACATGCAAAATGAAGTGGCATCGTCCCCCTTTGATATAAAAATCATGCAAGGATTTATCGATAAAATCCGCGTATTGGCCCGCGTCGGAAATGGGAAATTTCGTATAAAACAGCCGGAACAGGTGGGGATCCAGCTCCTCCATTCCCACCGATTTCACCCATTGGACTTCCCTTTTCTTCATCACCGGCCATTGGGGCCCCGGATTTTCCCCGGTCTTCCATCCTCCCTTATCGGTCGGAAAAGTCTCTTCCTTCCCGTCCCGGACGATGCCGAAATGGACCTTCGTCCATTCATCGGCGGGCACGATGATCAAATCCCCTTGATTGATCTTGCAGCAAAAAATTTTTAACAGTTGCCGGTACTCTTCCCTTTCCCCGGAGATCCTCTCGGAAACCCCCTGGGAATCGGCCATGCCCGCGGCCATCTGGCCGGTATTCAAGAGGACCGGCAAACGGATGCCGATATAGTTTTTTTCGATGGTCAAATCTCCCTTTTTTAAACCTCTTGTTTGGATAAACCAATATTTTTGTTCCTCGGGAATAACAGGGATCAGTTTCAAAAACTTTTCCAACGTTCTCCCTCCCCTTCCACAAAAATAGATTCCGAACCCAGGCCCCGAACCGCCGAATGGCGGACAGCCGGCAGCAACAGTCGGCAATATGTGATTCGTTTAACTACTTTATTTTTATGCAACAGGAAAGAAAAAAAGGACAATCCGGCGTATAAAAATCTCGGAAATCCCCGCTTTTAAAAAAAGAATATGTTGACGGCCCTTCTTTTTCCGGAATTTTTATGCAGAACACCTCTTACAATTATTTTATAGAACAATAGGAAAATTGAATACTTGCAAAAGACCTAATATTGCTTTTGCAGAAAATTTTCCGTAAAAAGGAAAACTTCCCTGCCGGCCGATATGCCGCCGGATCGGCAAAGGGAAATATTTTTCCGTTAAAAATTTTTTCATAAAAAAAGGACGGGCCCTCGCCCGAAAATTTTTCCGTACGCGGCGGCCCGTTTTGCCGCCCGTTTCCTCCCCATTCCGCGGCGCCACGGAAACCATTGCGTCCGGCGAACGGCCGCTCTTGCCTTCGCAGCCCGGGAATTTCACCTATAGATTGTACCCATCCCGGACACACAAAAAAGGACGGGGTTCCCGTCCTCTACAGCAAAGCGTGCAAAAAATATCCCATCATGCTTCCCGCATAGTTTCCGATCATATACCCGAATATCCCGGCCAGCAAAGCGGGGACGATCAGCCGGTCCCAGCCTTTGGCGGCCGCCATCGCCGCGGCGGTCGTCGGCCCCCCGATGGTGGCGTTGGTCGCCAAGAGGGCTTCTTCCAAGGTGAATTTCAACCATTTTCCCGTGATAAGGGTCACCGCCATATTGACAAAAACGATGATGAAAACAAAAACCATCAGGAGCGGCGCGTTTTTCAACAGGAGGGGAACGGAAGCCGGCACGCCGATGACGACAAAGAAGAGATAAATCAAAAAGGTGCCGATTTCCTGGGCCCCGCGCAAGTTTCCGAAAAACTTCCGGAAAACGGTCACGGCGATGACGGTCACCGTCGTTAACATCAAATATTTGTCCCCGAATATCCCGTTTAACGTGTTCATCAGAAAGGATGCCTGATCCCCGGAGGGAATCAGCCCGTCAAAGATCTCGGCGAGCTTGAAGGAGACGGCGGCGATGACGGATGCCGATGCGAAAGTGAACGCGATATCTTTTAGCGATATTTCTTTCCGCCGCCAAAAGGAAGACGGCGCCGCCTCGGGATTTTTCCCCGCCTCCCTTTCGAAGGCGTCGATATGGGGGGTCGGATAATGTTTCCGGAAAAAAGAAAAAGCCGGAATCGCCATCAAAACGAAGAAATAAACGGCCATCATCACATTGTCGGCGACCACCGCCGCGGAAACGAGCTCTCCCGGAGTTTCAAACTTCGCCGACAAAGCGGCAAAATTGACCGATCCCCCGATATAGGACCCGCTCATCATCGCGCCGATCTTATCCAGGTGGGGGATCCGGTCTTTCAACGCCAAAAAGGCCAAATAGACCCCGATCACCGTGCCGAAGGAGCTCATTAAAAAAATGACGATCATCCTTCCGCTCTCCCGCCATATCCTTTTCAAATCCGCCTGGAAAAGAAGCATCGGGATGGCGAGGGGGATCGCATAGGTCCAAACCGCATCGTAAACATCCGACTCCGCCGGGATAATGTTCAGATTTGCCAGGATTAACGCCCCGAATAATGCGATGACGGCGCCGGAAATCTTGGCGGCCCATCGGTATTTTTGTTCCAAATAGATGCTGGCTGCGGCCCAGCCGGTCAAAAATCCCAATAACAGCCACGTGTCCTCAGGTTTTATCAACGAATGCATCTTCCTCCCACCTTATTGCGCAGGAAAAAATGGTCCGCTTTCTTCATTTCGCAACCCTCATTTTTCCATAAAGCGGATCTCCGATCAAGCCCTTTTCCCGCTTCGGCAGAGGAAGCGGACAGGGAATCCCGGAATCTTCAACTGTTTTCCGTCCCTTTTCCCGCAACTCCGCCTGCGGCGCCGGAAAAGGAGGCAGAAAGGAAAATGCCGTTCCCGGCAAGCCCCTTGCGAACGGACGAAAGCCCCTTTTTCCATCGTCCCCGAGGGAGGAATTTTTCGGGATCGATCCTCCGGACCGGGATTCCTTCCGGCCGCAGGACCATGAACGGGAAGAAAAAACCCCGGACGCCGCAAACTCCCCGCCTCCTCCCGCGTCAAAACAGGCCGGAAATCCGCCCTTCTCCGTCCACATCGATGCTTTCCGCGGCGGGCTTTTTCGGCAGACCCGGCATCGTCTGCACATCCCCGGTAAAGACGACGAGAAAACCCGCACCGGCCGAACATTTCACGTCCCGGACCGTCACCGTAAAATCCGCGGGTCGCCCCAATTTTTTCGGATCGTCGGACAGGGAATAGGGGGTCTTGGCGACGCAGATGGGAAGATTTCCGCAACCCATCCTTTCCAGTTTTCCGATCGCTTTTTCCGCCTGCGCCGTGATTTCAATCCCTTTTCCGCCGTAAACGCGGCGGACGAGTTTTTCGATTTTCACCGGAATCGGGTCGTCCAGGTCATAGGCATAGGAAAGACGGCTATCCCTTTCGGCCAGTTTCACCGCTTCCCTCGCCAACGCTTCTCCGCCGGCTCCCCCTTTTGCCCAAACCTCGCACCGGACGGCTTTTACGCCCGATTCTTCGCATTTTTTCGCCAGCCAATCCAATTCCGCTTTGCTGTCCGACGGAAATCGGTTGATGGCCACGACGGCGGGCAGGCCGAATACCTTTTGCATATTTTCCACATGCTTGCTCAAATTGGGGAAGCCTTTTGCCAAGGCGTCGAGATTTTCCTTGCCGACATCTTCCAGGGCGGCCCCGCCGTGCATCTTCAAGGCCCTGACGGTGGCCACGACGACGGCCGCCGCCGGTTTCAGGCCGAATAAACGGCAGTTGATGTCGAAAAATTTTTCCGCGCCCAAATCGGAGCCAAAACCGGCCTCCGTCACCACGTAATCGGCGCACTTCAACGCCAGCCTGGCCGCCTTGATGCTGCTGCAGCCATGGGCGATGTTGGCGAAGGGACCGCCGTGGACAAAGGCGGGAGTATGCTCGAGGGTTTGGACCAGATTCGGTTTCAACGCGTCCCTCAACAGGGCCGCCATGGCTCCGTGGGCCTTCAAATCGCCGCAGGTGACCGGCCGGCCGTCCCGGGTGTATCCGACGATGATGTTTTTTAGCCGCTCTTTCATCTCTGCCAAATTTTCCGACAGGCACAGAATGGCCATCACTTCCGAAGCGGCGGTGATTTGAAAGCCGTCTTCCCTGGGCACGCCGTTCGCATTTCCGCCCAGCCCGGCCACGATGCTGCGCAGCTGCCGGTCGTTGATATCCACGGCCCGTTTCCATGTGATCCGGCGGGGATCGATGCCGAGGGGATTGCCGAAGTAAATATGATTGTCGATCATGGCGGCCAGAAGATTGTTGGCCGCGCCGACGGCATGAATGTCGCCGGTGAAATGCAAATTGATCTCTTCCATCGGGACGACCTGGGCATACCCGCCGCCGCAGGCTCCCCCTTTTCTGCCAAACACGGGCCCCAACGAAGGTTCCCTCAGGACGATGGCGGACTTCAAACCGAGCCTTTGCAGGGCATCCCCCAGGCCGATGGCCACGGTCGTCTTTCCCTCCCCGGCGGGGGTGGGGGAAATGGCGGTGACGAGAATTAATTTTCCGTCCGGCCGCCCGGCCAATCCTTCGATACGATCCTCGCGAATCTTCGCCTTATAATCCCCGTACAATTCAAGGGCCTGGCGGCCGATGCCGATCTTCGCCGCCACCTCTTCAATGGGAAGCATCCCGGCTTCCCGAGCGATTTCTTCATCGGATTTTCCCATCTTCTGCCTCACCTGTCTCCTTTTTGTCTTTTATGCATGCCCGGATCCGAAAACCGGATTTTCCGGCAGGGGTCCGCCGCGAAAACCAAATTGTTCATATTTGAACAAATTTGACCGAAAATTTCAGGCAGGAACCTCCAAGCCGGATGGGCAGGCCCGATCCGGATAAATTTTTCCGGGCTCCCCAAAAAAGCCGTGAAAATCGGAAAACGGCGGTTTTCTTCCGCCATATGGGAATCCCGCCTTCAATCCGGCAGGAAACGGGGACGGCTATCATTTTTCCCTTCACACCCTCGGAAAAAACATCGGAAAAGCCGCCCCCGGTCGGGGAGGGGATTCCTCCGATTTCTTCGCCGGAGGATCGTTCAAGTTCGATGCGCCATTCATTCAGCTGATCGGATCCCCCAATTCCGCCTGTGGCGCCGGCTGCCCGGGTGAACAGGCATCCGTTCCCCCGGCCGGCTTTCCTGCGCCTTTGAACGGAAGCATGCAAACGGCCGAATCCGTCCCCCAGAAGACTTCCCTGTGGCCTTTTTAACGAAATACAGCAGGTGAACAGCCGAATGTTTCCCCCGGCTTGCCTCCTTTTCACGGAATACAGCTATCCGTTTCCCCGGAAGGCTCTATTTTTTCACCAGGGAATGCTTAAAAGCGTAAATCACCGCCTGGGTCCGGTCCTGGACCCCCAATTTGCCCAAAATATTGCTGACATGGGCCTTGACCGTTTTTAAGGAGATGAACAATTCCTCCGCAATTTCCTGGTTGGATTTTCCTTCGGCCATCAAAAGCAGCACTTCCATTTCCCGGTTCGTCAGTTCTTCGTGGGGGAGGGCTTTTTTGCGGCTGCGGAGCTTTTCCGTCATCTTCGCAGCCACTTCCGGAACGAGCACCGTTTGGCCGTAATAGGTGGAACGGATGGCGTCGGCGATTTCGCCCGCCTTCGATGTCTTTAAAAGATAGCTGGTGGCGCCCGCTTCCAGGGCGGGAAACATTTTTTCATCGTCGATAAAACTGGTCACGATGATGATCTTCGCTTCCGGCCAGTGCCGGATGATTTCCTTCGTCGCTTCAATCCCGTCCATTTCTTTCATGACCAGGTCCATCAGAATGATATCCGGGCGAAGCTTTAACGCCATCTCCACCCCTTTTTTGCCGTTTTCCGCCTCGCCGACGACCCGAATATCGGGCTGTGACGATAAATAGGCGGATACGCCGATCCGGACCATCTCATGATCGTCGACAAGCAACACGCTAATCATCCTTTTCACCCCCCAAATGGACGATCGGAACCCGGACTTCCAGCTTCGTCCCCATCCCCGGGCTGCTGACCATCTTCCATGTTCCTCCGATTTCCCGGGCCCTTTCCCTCATATTTTGCAAACCGTAGGAAGCGGTCTTCACTTTGTCCACATCAAACCCTTCGCCGTCATCGGTGACCCGCAGGATAATGAAGCCGTCCCGTTCCACGAGGAGCACTTCCATCGCACTCGCTTTGGAATGCCTCAGCGTGTTCGACACCGCCTCCTGCAAAATCCGGAACAGATGATCTTCCACGCCTTTATGATTGATTTGCAGATCTTCGACCTTCCAGCGGATCTGGATCGGCACCTTCTGGCTGAGTTCGACGAGCAGTTCCTCGATTCCTTTTTTCAACGATTTCCCTTTTAATGCCGCCGGACGCAAATGGAGCAGCAACGCCCGCATTTCCAATTGGGCCTGCTGGATCGTCTTCTCCACGAGTTTCAGCTGCCTCCGATTTTCCTCCGGATCCCTCCCGCCTTCGATGATCGCGGAAAGGAGCATGGAAGCGGCGAACAATTGCTGGCTGACGGAATCATGGAGTTCCCTCGCCAGGCGCTGCCGTTCTTCAAAAACCAGCTCCTCGATCCGTTTATCCAATTCTTCCGCCTTTTCCTTCGCCAATTTTTGGGAGATTTTCGTCTGTTCCTGGAGCTGCTTTTGCACCTGCTCGATCCCGGACAAGATATCGGCCACTTCCTGAAGGAACTTCTTATCCTTTTTGGAAGGGACATGCCCGTGTTCGACCGCCAGCAAATAATCTTCGATCGTCTTGAACTGTTTCCGCCAGTACAGGGTCGATCCGACGGCGGCCAGGAAGGCCGCCCCGATGCTGAACAGGGGAAGGAACATGAGGAACGGGATGTCGAACACTTCCCTCTTCCACAATAGGGACCAGTCGTCCAACGGATAGGCGGCGAACAGAATGGTGCTGATGGCCGCAACGAGCGTCAGGATCACCGCGAAGCCGGCGGCCAATTGCCGGAAAAACAGGTTCATACCCTTCTCACCTCGACTTTCCCGACGATCATCGAGGTGAAGATCTTCACTTTTTCCGTCGCGCTCCCGTAAGCTTCCGTTTCATACTCGATCGCTTCATTGATGACCCGTTCCCCGATTTCATCCAGGATTTGCACCTGGCTGAAAACGGCCGTATGATGGATGGTAAATTCGACTTCGTAGGGGACGAGGATTTGCACATTGCCGACGAAGCCCCGGATGGAAATGACGGCGTCTTTCGGCAAAAAAGTATTGCTTAAATCGATCACCACGTCCCCGACGCCGAGCAAAAGATGAATATCGTTCCACTCGTAGACTTCCCGCGGCGTCCGTTGGCTGCCGAACAAAAGGTTTTGAAACAGGGGCTTTCGTTTCAAAACCTTCCGTTCCGGCACCGGATGTTCGGGGAAAGGAGGGGCAATCACTTGCGGATGTTTTTTCGACTGGTAATATCGGTAAACGACCCATCCCACGACCCCGAGGACGAACAGGCGGAAGGTCATCATGTTGACGACGGTAAGGGCGAGAATGAAGCAGCCGATGAGGAACAAGGCCTTCTTCGCCGCCGCTTCCCGCTGTTTTTTGCTGAAATAAAGGCATGCCAAGCCGGCCGCCAGACTGATGAGAAGCCCCCCGTCGAAAAACAGGAGCTCGATGACCAGGGCTGCGACCGCAAGCAGAATCAGCCCGCTGATTTGATCGACATTCCAGTATTTCCGCATGGGGGGCCTCCTTTCTCGGCAAGATATTCCTTGCGCCCTCCCCAACGGGCGAAAGGCGCAGTAAAGGGTTACTACGCCTTCTAGAATACCATTTTTTCCTTACCTTTTTAATGGCTTTCTTCGTTTTTCAGCCTTTTTTCCAATTGGGCGATCTTCGCGTCGATCGTATGCCGGAAGTAATCGGAATTCACCTGGTATTCCAGCCTTTCCAAATATCTTTCGATTTCGGCGAACCGTCGGAAGGGCGTTTCGGAATAGGCGGGATTCTCCAGCCATTTGTTCATCCGGTATTGGGCCCGGGCGATGTTTTCCCTGCCCATCAGTTCCATGCGCTTCAATTGCATGTCCTTCAGCTTATGTTTCAATTCTTCGTACTTTCTTTCCAGCTGGACCAGCTGCTCTTCCGCCTTCTCCTTCGCTTCCTTCAGCCGGGCCGCCCGTTCCGCGTACTGCATATGTTCGCTTTGGGCGAATTCAAAAAGCTCCGCTTCGCCGGCCCTTTCGGCGATTTCCGATTGTTTTTTCCGTTTTTCCGCCATCTCCAGGGCGTGGTGGTATTCGCGGGTGAATTCATCCTTCAGCAAATATTGCCTTTCCACCAGTTTCCGGACCTTTTCCGTTTCCTTTTCGCATTCCCGCAAATACTGGTTTAGCATCGCAATCGGGTTTTTTTTCTCCTTTTCGTCAAGGATTTCGTGAATGTCGGCCAAAATCACGTTTTTCATCCGTTCAAATACGCTTGCCATAGGAATCTGCTCTCCTTCCTTTTTTATACTCAAAATTCATTCGGCCTGTAGGAACGGCTTAACTCCCGCCATTCCTTTTCAAAATGGACGAAGGGATCGTCCCCGTTCCCGTTGATTCCTGCGGAATCCTTCTTTTCTTTGCGGTTTTTGTATAAAAGGTACAGGATGGCTGCGGCGGCCAGCCCGACCACGGCGGGCGCGTTGGTCACGGAAGCGATGAGGAAGACGCCGCACAGGATCAGCCACAACATCTTTTTGCCCGTCGTCCCCGCTTTTTTGTATTGCCGGAAAGCCACATAGGCCAACGACAAGGTGATCGTCAGAACGATGATCGGCCCGAGGTTAAACAAAACCGTAATCCCCAAAATCAGGGCAAGGATCAGGAAAATCGCTTCTCCCATTTCCATTCCTCCTTTCTTGTCTTCATCATAGTCCCTTTTCGAATTTTTGATCATGTACCCGGGTTCCCTTTTGGATTGGACTTGAGTCGGATTTTTTTCTGCGCCGGCGGACCCGGATGCGGCTGAAGCTTTTCCGGAAAAAAGGGCGAAATCAGCCGGCCGCGGTTTTCCTTTTCCATTTTTGTCTTGACGTTCTTTTTTCGCTGGATTAAGATGGAGATAAAGTCAATTGAATAGTCAGAAAAATAGGTTGATTTCCTTGCCGGGGCACCGGAGGGAAATCATTAAAAGGGAAGTTCGGTGAAAATCCGACGCGGTCCCGCCACTGTGAATGGGAGTTTCCCGGCGTGATGCCACTGTTTGCTTCGCAAACGGGAAGGTGCCGGGAAATGATGATCATGAGCCAGGAGACCTGCCTATTTTTCATGACGTAAACCCTACGCGGATAGGGGGTGCGTTTGCGTCTTCGCGGATCCGTCATTTCAGACGGCTCCCTTTGGCATGCAAATGACATCTCCTCCGAGGGATGTTTTTTTATTGGAAAAATCTTCGGGAGGAGGATATTGATGGATGCGCGTTCGTTGAAAAAGTTTTTGGCCATGATCGCCGTCACGTTCTTGCTCATCGCCCAAAGCGGCCTGTCCGCCCTGCAGGCACGGGCGGAAACCTTGAAAAACGCGGTCACGGTCACCATCATCGGGTACGACGAAAAGGCACCGGTATTGGAAACGGTTGCCGTTCCAGCTACTGAAGGAGAGACGGCCTTCGGTGTTTTGCGAACCGTCACCGAAGAGAAAAATATTCCCATGGAATACCAGCTTTATGATGGAATGGGCGCCTTTATTACCAAAGTGGGAAATGTCGAGCCGCAAGACAGCGATTATTGGGGATTTTTTGTCAACGGCATAGATCCGAACGTTGGCGTTTCCTCATACAAAGTGAAAAACGGGGACAATCTTTTGCTGAAAATCACCTCTTATCCTCCGGAAACGATCACCGTTAAAGTGTCCGCCGCCGCGGCGGATCAGAAGGAAGTCATTCCCGAAACGGAAGTGGAAATCGTAAAAGGCGGAACCGCCTATGACGCCCTCGTCCAGGCGGCAAAGGCACGCAAGGTGGCCCTTGATGTTTCCGTCGATTCCCGATGGCTCACCTTCATTAACGATATCGGCGGCTTGCTGGACGGAAACGGATACTGGGAAATGTACATGAACGGAAAGTTCATGGATAAGGGTCTTGTCAGCTATCAAATGCAAGAAGGGGATCATCTCCAAATAAAGGCGGTGCCCTTTGACAGCGGAACGAACCCGGGTGACGGCGGTTCCGATAAACCCGCGGACAACCCCGCCGATCCGAACCCGGGCGGCGGAAATCAAAACAAGCCGGGCCAAAGCCTGAAGAAGGAAGTCCAAACGGCCATCGAGCGGATAAACGGCTATTTCGCCAAAAACCGGAATTTGGATTGGTACGGCATCCTGGCTTTGAAGGCCCTTCATCAGCCCGTCCCCGAAACTTATGCGGAACAGACGGCGGAAGAGGCCGCAGCCAACGGTGGGAACTACCGGAACGTCACCGACCTGGCCAAAGCGATCCTCGTCTTGACGGCTTCCGGGAAAGATGCGGCCGATGTGGCCGGCTACAACTTGATCGAGAAATTGGCCAACCACCAAAGAATGACGAAACAAGGGAACAACGGACCGATTTTTGCCCTGCTGGCCCTCGACAGCGGGGATTATCAGGTCCCTGAAAGGGCGAAATGGACGCGGGAAAAACTGATCGCCGCGATCTTGGACGCCCAGCTGGACAACGGGGCATGGTCCCTCTTCGGCGACAGCCCCAGCAGCGATATGACGGGCATGGCCCTGGCGGCCCTTTCCCCCTACACCGGTGAAAAGAAAGTCAAAGACGCCGTCGATGCCGCGGTGAACTGGCTGTCGAAGGCCCAGGCGGACACCGGCGGGTTCGACGAGGCCGTAAACGGCGGGGAAGCAAGCGAATCGATCGCCCAAGTCATCATCGGCTTGACGGCAAACCGGGTGGACCCGGCGGGAGAACCGTTCACAAAGCCGGGGGGCAGCCTGGTCCGGCGCCTGCTCGATTTCCAAAAGGCGGACGGGGGATTCGCCCATTTGCCTTCCGATGAAACGTCCAATCCGATGTCGACCGCACAAGCCTTCCTGGCGATGGCGGCCTATCAAAAATATTTGAGCGGCGAAGGCTCGGTGTTTCAGTTTGCGGGAGGCGAAAAAGTCCCGGTCGCCGGCGTCGCGAAGCCGAATCCGGCGGATCAAAAAATAACCGATGCGGACGGAGAAGGGAAACGCTTGCCCGATACGGCGGCCGGACATGTGGAAGTTTTGCTTTCCGGCATCCTGCTGATGGTTTTGGCCGCCGCCCTGCTCCTGCAAAGAAAAAAGGTGTTCAAGGGCTGATTTTCGGGGCGGGGCCTGTTTTTGGGATATCCATTTCCGATCCGCGAATTCGGGCACGGGGAGGGAGACAGATTGGCATCTTGCAAAAAGGTTTTGCTGTTGGCCGTTGCCCTGATTCTATTTATCTTCTCTTCCGGCTGCGAAAAGGACAGTCCGCTGCCTGAAAACAAGGCCGATGATTGGCAAGCCGAACAGGCGGCCGGTTCCGGAAAAGCCGGGGATGCCGGCGATAAAGCCGAAACCGCAGCCACCGGGAGGAAGACCGGCGGGGACATAAAAGAAGAGGCCCCGGCAGCGGATTCGGCCGCCTCCGGAGACCAAACGGGAACCGGAGCAAGCGGCAATCCGGCGGAAAAGGCCGGGGTAACGGCCGCCTCCGATCATCCGGAGAAAAACCCCGATAATCCGGGGAAAAACGGGGAAAAGGCGGCAAAGAAAACCGGACAAGAGCCCGGCCGTTCCGGGCAGACGGCTTCCGGCACATCCCCGGGCAAAAAATCGGGAACCGGCGCCGCATCACCCGCATCCCGGCCCGAACCGGCGGTAACCGTATCCGTGATCGGGCTTGACGAACACGGCAAAACGAAGGTCTTTCTTCCGCCTTCGAAAATCGGGATCGGTTCAAAGGATACGGTCTTTACCGCCACGATACGAATTCTCAAGGAAAAAAACATCCCATACGAAGCGAGCGGTTCGGGCGCGAGCGCGTACATGGAAGGCATCCATGGATTATATGAATTTGACTACGGGCCGCTGAGCGGCTGGCTGTACAAAAAGAACGGGGTCATCGTGAACCGGGGGTCGGGCAGCGAGCCCGTGAAAAACGGAGACGAAATTGTATGGTTCTACACGAAGGATTTCACAAAAAATTGAGCCGGTGAAGATGTTCCCCAAACCGGCAAATGAGAAAGAAATCGGGTGACACCATGGTTTCCTGCAGGCATTCCCCCTTTCGGAAAATGCGGAATAAGATTTTCTCTTTTCAAAAAAAGGTGAGGCCGGATGGCTGACGGTTTCCGCTCCCTTCATCCATTCGCCGCCCTGTTGTACTACGTCTTCGCTTTTACCGCCATCATGATCTGTCAGCATCCCTTTTTTTTGTTCTTTTCCGGCCTGATTTTGACGGCGGTCAACCTGGTTTTGGACAGGGGGAGGACGCTGAAAGGCTGGGGCGCCCTTTTTTCCCTGTTCACCCTCTCCCTCCTGATTCTGACCCCCCTTTTCAACCACCGGGGCAGCGTCATCCTGTTTTATGTCTTTCAGAATCCCGTCACCTTGGAAGCGGTCCTTCAGGGCGCCATGAACGGCCTCACCCTCTTCTCCCTTTTGGCCCTTTTTTCCACTTTCCATCTGGTGATCGACGGGAGAAAATTTTTGTTTTTGTTTTCCAAATGGCTGCCGAAATGGGCCCTGCTTGCCATGCTGGCGGTGCGGTTCGTCCCCCTGTTTAAACGGAGGCTGGACGAAATCGGGATGGTCCAGAGGGGAAGGGGGATGGGCATCGCCGCCGGCCCGCTCCGGCAGCGGATGAAACACGGAATGCTCCTGACCCAAATCCTGCTGACCTGGTCGCTGGAAGACGGGATCCAAACGGCCGATTCCATGCTCGCCAGGGGATACGGACTGGGGAAACGGAGCAAATACACCCCCTATTCCTTCCGGCCCGGCGATTTTGCCGCCATCGTTTTTTTGTTGGCTTTGTCCGCCGCAACCGTTGCCGGATGGTATCTGGGGGACGGCTTGCTCACCCTTTTCCCGGGTCTAGAACCGGTCCTGTTGTACGGAAGGGAATGGGTGTTTTTTTCCTTTTTTGCGCTGTTGATCGGCTTCCCGCTCATTGCGGAAGGAAAGGAGGCGGCGGCATGGCGATACTGGAGGCGAAAAATTTGACATTTTCCTATCCCGACGGGGACCGGTGCGCCTTGGAAGACATCTCCTTCGCCGTGAACCCCGGGGAGTTCGTCCTCCTTCTGGGGCCTTCGGGGAGCGGAAAATCGACGCTGCTGAGGCTGTTTAAAAGGGAGATCGCCCCGCACGGAAGGCGGGAAGGGGAGATTTTGTTCCGGGGCAAACCTTTGGAACGGACGGATAAAATGTTGGCCGCCAAAAAAATCGGGTTCGTCTTCCAGGATCCGGAAAACCAGATCGTCATGGACCATGTGCTGGACGAACTCGTCTTCGGTTTGGAAAACATGGGGATGGAAACGGATGAGATGCGAAAGCGCGTGGCGGAAATGGCCCATTTTTTCGGGATCCACCCGCTCCTGGACAAGGAAATCCATCACCTCTCCGGCGGCCAAAAACAGCTGATCAATCTGGCCTCCGTCCTGCTGATGGGGCCGGATGTCCTGCTCCTGGACGAACCGACGGCCCAATTGGATCCGGTGGCCACGAAGGATTTTTTGCATATCATCAAACGGATGAACGAGGAGTTCGGCTTGACGGTTTTGCTGGCGGAACACCGCCTGGACGAGGTGTTCCCCTTGGCCGACCGGGTCCTGTTTTTGGAAAGGGGAAAGCTCCTATTGGACGAACCACCGAAAAGGGCCCTCTGCCGGATGGAAAAAAGGGAGGAAAAGGCGGTCCGCGCCTTCTTGCCGGCAGTTCCCCGGCTCTTTTTGGAATTTTTCCCCGATCCGGATCCGGAGGATCTCCCCCTGTCGGTAAAGGAAGGAAAAAGGCGGCTCGGGCAATACACCGTCGGGGCCGCCGATCCCGAAAAGGAGGATTCCGGAAAAAAGGACAAGGAGCGGCCTCTGTTGGAAGTGAAGGCGGCGGAATTCCGCTACGGGAAGGACGAAAGGAAAGTGCTTGACCGCCTTTCCCTGACCGTCTTTGAAGGGGAGCTCCTGGCGATCGTCGGGGCCAACGGGACGGGCAAATCCACATTGCTCAAGGCCATGGCCGGCCTTCTTCCGGTGCAAAGGGGGCGCATCTTCTATCGGGGAAAAAAATTGGCGCGGCCGCAGCCGGAGGAAATCGCCTATCTGCCGCAAAATCCGAAACTTCTCTTTATCCGCGACACGATCGGCGGAGAATTGGCCGCCGTCGCCGGGCGGTTCCGGATCGAGGCCGGAAAGGAAAGGGCGGAGGAACTGGCGGAATTTTTCCGCATCCGGCACGTCATGGACCGCCATCCTTATGATGTGAGCGGCGGCGAGCTGCAGAAAGCGGCCCTTGCCGCCTTGCTCCTTCCTTCCCCGCGGCTGCTTCTGCTGGATGAACCGACAAAGGGGATGGACCCGGAGATGAAAAGGGAATTCGCCGATCTATTAAAGGCGCTGCGGAAGGAGGGGACGACGGTCGTCCTCGTCACCCATGACATCGAATTCGCCGCAGGCTGCGCCACGCGATGCGCCATGATGTTCGCCGGCCGGATCGCCGCCGCTTCCCCGACGGAACAGTTTTTTAAGGGAAATTCCTTTTATACGACCGCAATCAGCCGCCTGACAAGGAACAGCCATGTACCGGAAGTGATCTCGATCGGGGAGGCGAGAAAAAAATGGACGATTCCGTAAAGACCCCAAAAAGAAAAGGGCGGGCCTACGCCTGGCCGGCGGCCTTCCTCATCCTGTTCATCGCCCTTCTGCTCGCCTTTCCCCTCTTCATCCAGAAACATTATTTGTCCGTCAGCCTGTGCCTGATGGCGGCCAGTTTCCTGCCCCTCATGATCCGCTTTGAATGGAAAAAGATGAGCGGAAGGGAAATCGTCATCCTCGCGGTATTGGGAGCGGTGGCCGCCCTTTCCCGGGTTCCGTTCGCTTCGCTTCCCAGCGTTCAACCGACCACCTTCGTCGTGATCCTGACCGGGGCCGTTTTCGGAGCGGAAAGCGGATTTGCGGTGGGGGCTTTGGCCGCCCTGGTTTCCAACATCTTCCTCGGACAGGGACCGTGGACCCCGTGGCAGATGTACGGCTGGGGGATGATCGGATGGATCAGCGGACTTCTCCGGTCCTCATTTTTTATAAAAAACTCCTTCGGCAGGGGCCTGTTCGGTTTCCTTTCCGGCTTCGCCTTTAACTGGCTGATGAACCTGTGGGTCATCCTCACCGTCCTGGACCATTGGAACTGGAAAGGGATTGCCGCCATTTACGGGGCAAGCTTTTTCTTCGATTTAGCCCACGCTTTATCCAACGTATTTTTTCTTGCGGTCTTTTCCAACAGCTGGATGAAAATCCTTCTCCGGATGAAAAAGAAATACGGCCTTTTGGAGGCGGAATCGGATGGTACATGACGAAGCGATGGACCGGCCCAAGAAAGGAAAACCGGATCCGCCATCCGGCCGGTCCCGCCATCCTTGCGAGCCCCGGCCAACTCCATCCGTTCAAAACGGCCGGGGTTCACGTTGCGTACGTCCGCCGGGCCGTGCATGACGATGGAAAAACGAATTCTAAACTTCCTAACAGCGCATCCCCGCGTTGTTAGGTTTTTATTTTTTCGGGCCGTTCGAAAGGGTCAATTGGGCCATCGGAGCCCAATTCGGCCTCGCAAGGGAGGAAAAAACCGATCCGGCATCCGTCCATCAGGGCCATGATTTTGGACAAAACGGTTCGGATGTTGGACACCGGTTGCGATGATGGACATTTTTTCCGTGATGATGGACGTTTTTTTCGCGATGATAAACGTTTTTTCCAAAATGTTGGTTATTTTTTCCTTTATGTTGGTCGTGTTGAACATACATTTGAAAATGTTGGACATTCCCTGGGATGTTGGACATTTTTATCCGGATGTTGAACGATCCGGTTGAGATGATGGACGATCGGCCCGGCAAACCGGAACAAATGTTGAACGTTTTGCTCCAAATATTGAACAAACGGGACTTTCTATCGGACGATTCGCCAAAATCTTGGGCATTTTTCTTTGAATATGGAACGTCAGGTACGAAAGCAAGCCGAAATGCCGGACATTCCGATCGGAAAAACAAGAATGCGGGACAAATTTTCCCCGTGTTGAACAGTCGGCGGTCAAGATTGGACATTTCAATATCATGCCATATGGCAACGGAACCGGATAAAAACATTTGAACCCTCTTGCCTTTCAAGCGAATTCACTTTTGTGCGGATAATTTCTCCGGATAAAAATATTCGGACCCTCCCGCCCCGGCAAAGGATGGACGATGATCCGATCGGCGGCGCGGGACCATTCCAACGGGCAAAAAAGAAAGCGTCTGATCCGAACGCTTATCGGAAAGGCAGGCCTCCTTCCATGGCTGCCACCCGATCAAAAAGAGTGGAAAAACGTCGCGGCCCGAGACCGTAAAGCCCGATCAAAGGCTCCGAAAATAATTTCAATGGGCTCGCATTCCGAAACGGCTTGACCCTGTCCTCGAATGCTTCCCAATCCGGAAATAAACTCAATAGGCTCGCATCCGGATTCTCCCATGGCACCCCTTCGACAAAAAATGGCCTTTCGGAAGGCAACCGAAATTGAAAAATGTTCTGAAATATGATATCATAATAATATAAAATTAATATTGGAGTGATTTTATGAAAGAAACCAGAGCCTGGTCGATGAACGGTTATCTCGGCATCCTCATCCTTGTCCTCCTGGTCGGATCCGCCGCCTTTCTGGCCTGGAAACAACAGTGGATCCTTGCCGTCATCATCTTCCTTGTCGCCGCGGTCCTGGCGACGGGCATCACCATCGTCCAGCCGAATCAGGCGAAGGTCGTCATCTTCTTCGGAAAATATTTGGGGTCGATCCGGAAAAGCGGCCTGTTTTTAACGGTGCCATTGACGGTCCGCGACACGATCTCCCTTCGGGTGCGAAACTTCAACAGCAACAAGCTGAAAGTGAATGACGTGTTGGGGAATCCGATCGAAATCGCCGCCGTGGTCGTCTTCAAAGTCGTCGATTCGGCCAAGGCCCGGTTCGATGTGGAGGATTATGAACAGTTCGTGGAGATCCAAAGCGAAACGGCCATCCGCCACGTGGCCACCAAATATCCCTATGATGCCTTCGTAGATGAAGAGATCACCCTGAGGGGAAATCCGGAAGAAATTTCTTCAGAATTGACCAAAAATTTGCAGGAACGGTTAAATGTGGCAGGCGTCGCAGTCATCGAGGCCCGTCTGACCCATCTGGCCTACTCGACGGAAATCGCCAGCGCCATGCTGCAGCGGCAGCAGGCGGCGGCCATCCTGTCCGCCAGGCAAAAAATCGTCAGCGGCGCCGTATCCATGGCGCAAATGGCGGTGCAGCAACTGCAGGAAAGCGGAACGGTGGAATTGGATGAAGAAAGAAAAGTGAACATGGTGAACAACTTGCTTGTCGCGATCATTTCCGACCGGGGTGCCCAACCAGTCATCAATGCGGGAAGCCTGTATTAATTGGCAACGGTCGTGAATAAACATGCCGAAGAAAAAAAATTTTCCGCTGCGCCTTGACCCGGAACTTTATGCCATTCTCGAGCGTTGGGCACAGGATGAATTCCGAAGCGTGAACGGCCATATCGAATACCTGCTGCGGGAGGTCGCGAAAAAAGCGGGAAGATGGAAGGAAAATCCGCGGCCCTCCCGCGGGGAAAAGGAGTAGGGGGTAAAATAATCTGTCCCGGATCCAAACGGAACCGGGACAGATTTTTTTTCGATCGGGGGTGGCGTCCGCTCCACCCGTTCCCGTAAAAAAGGCCCTTTCCCTTTCGGCTACTTCTGCGGCCGGCGGCGGTCATGCCATTCCTGTGAAAGGGGCATCCGCGCTTTTCAACGATTGGCAACCGCTTCTATTATGCATCCGCCCGCATCGGCGAAAATCCAAGAGAAGACGGGACATCCCCGGCAAGCCTCCCGTTTCCCCGTCCAAATGCCGGCCGGTTAAAGAATGATCCCGCCTTTCCTTTACGCTCCCCGCGCAAAGGCCGACGGATCCTGAAAGCCGGAAGATCCGCGGATTCCCCTGTTATCCAATCCGGGGATGTTGCGTATTAATGACAAAGGGCGGTTTAGGCAGACCGGTCGAAAAGGATCCTGTTTCCGCTTCCTTAGGCAAGGGCGGCAAGCGGCGCGACGGACGGGGACAGACCCGTTGAAACTGACCTTCAACTGGAACGTCTCGATCCCTTTGTGTACGCCGTAGATCGGCAGACCCGTTGAAAATGATCTTCCAACCCCTTCTTCAGCCTGTTTTGTGGCGCCACTTGTAAATCCAAGTGGCGATGATGGCGGGGAGCCAATTCCACCAGCTGGACTGGAGATTATAATGGAGCTGCTGTTCTTCAAAACTCATATCATCGAACAACTCGTTGTGATTTTTTCCGGTTTGCTTTTTCCGCTCGTTCATCGAAGAAATATAGGCGTATTGAAGGGGAACCATGATGCCCGTATAAAGGACCAATATGATCGCAAGGACGATGTAAAAAACCGTCATCTTTCCTACCCCCTCCGATTTTTTGCCGAGGACGTTCCTGACATTCTGCCTTTTTTACGAATCAAGCCCCGCGGCGGTTTCATTTTTTTCTGAAAATACCGATACCCTTCCGGCCCCGCAGCCCGCGGCATCCGCCGACGATGCCCTGGGGCATGGCAGATCAAGAAGTGACGCAGCCGGAATTCAGCGTCCGGAACAAGTCCTCTTCCCCTTCCCCCGATTTTTCCTTTAAAAATCGCCCTGGAATTTTTTTCGGGAATTTCGTATACTGTTAATGAAAACGTTTTCAATTGAGAAAGGGGTTTTTCCATGGATTATGGAAACCGGATGGAAACGATGCTGATTCATTCCGGATATGATGCCCGCGATTACAAAGACAGCCTCTCCCCGCCGCTATACCTCAGTTCCACCTTTGTTTTCCCGACCGCCGAACAAGGTGAACAGCGCTTTTCCGGAAAGGACGACGGATTCATCTATTCGCGTCTGGCCAATCCGACGGTGCGGATCCTTGAAGAGCGGATGGCCGCTTTGGAAAAGGGCGAGGATGCCATCGCCTTCGCCTCCGGCATGGCCGCCGTCTCCGCCGTATTGCTCCATTTAACGAAAGCCGGGGATCATATTCTCTGCTCCCGGGGCATCTACGGCTGCACCTTCGGGCTTTTGCGGCTGTTCCAGGAAAAGAACGGGATCACCTACAGTTTCTGTTCGATGACCGACGAAAAAGAGATCGAAGCGGGACTCCGGGAAAATACGGCCTGCATTTTTTTGGAAACCCCGGTCAATCCTACGATGGAAGTGAACGATCTGGAACTGGTCGTCAAAGTAGCCAGACGCCGCGGCATTCCCGTCGTGGTGGACAACACCTTTTCTTCTCCCTATTTGCAAAATCCCCTCGAGTTCGGCTGCGATTATGTCGTGCACAGCGCCACCAAATACATCGGCGGCCACGGGGACGTGATTGCCGGCATCGTCGTCGGCAAGGACCGGGAGGCGATGCAACAGTTGAGAAACCGGATTCAAAAAGACATCGGCGGCATTATTTCTCCCTTCGACGCCTGGCTTTTATTGCGGGGATTAAAAACTTTGCACGTCCGCATGGACCGCCATGTGGAAAACGCAAAAAAACTTTTTGAATATTTAAAAACCGTTCCCCTCGTGGAAAAGATTTTTTATCCCGGGGATCCGGAAAACAAATATTATCCGGTGGTGAAAAAGCAAATGCGGGCACCGGGCGCCATGCTTTCCTTTACGGTTAAGGGGGGAAGGGAAATGGCGCAGGCCTTGATCGACGCATTGAAAATGGTGAAAATTGCCGTAAGCCTCGGCGACGCGGAAACCTTGATCCAGCACCCGGCGACGATGACCCATTCCGCCGTGCCCGCCGAGTCAAGGGAAGCGATGGGGATTACCGATAACATGCTCCGTTTATCCGTCGGATTGGAGGCGGCGGAAGACATTATCGAGGACTTCCGGCGGGCCTTTCAAAAAGCGGAAAGGCTTTGGTCCGGCAAGAAACTCGCCTGACCGCCGCAAGGAAGGAAAAAGGTCCGAAACGCCATACCGGACAGATGGCCGGATCCGGCGGCTTTTGCCAGGGGGTGGACGTACGAACGGGCAAAAAAAAGGGTTCCTCATTTCTTTTACAGGCCGCGAAAGCAGCAATGGGCAAAGGAAAGGCTGCCGTCAAAATTTTAAAAGGCAGCCTTCCTTTTGGATCTTTCCCCGCTCCCGGACCGCAGGCACCCTCGTTCGCACCCGCATCTTACATTTGTTCCGGCGCCTTGATCCCCAAAAGCCGCAAACCTTCCTCCAGCACGATGGTGATCGCCTTGACCAGGGCCAGGCGGGACGGCCGTTCTTCATCCGTTTCCAAAATCCTTACCGCTCCGTAATATTTATTAAAGGCCTTGGCCAGATCCAGGACATATTTGGCGATCACCGACGGATCATAGCCGTTGAACGCCTGCAAGACCTTTTCCGGAAAGGCATGGAGCCGCTTGACGATTTCCCAGCTCTCCCCGTCTTTTAAGCCGGAAAAGGCGAAGGTTTCTTCGCCGCTTTTCCGCAATACCGAACAGGCGCGGGCAAAGGCATATTGGACATAGGGGCCCGTTTCCCCTTCGAAATTCAGCATGTCCTCCAAGGAAAATTCAATATTGTTCATGCGGTGGGATTTCAGGTCATGGAAGACGACCGCGCCGACGCCGACCATTTTTGCCGCTTCTTCCTTGTTTTCAAGGCGCGGATTTTTGGCCTCGATGTTTTTTAGCGCCTGGCGGATCGCCTCCTCCAGCACCTCTTCCAGGAGAATCACCCGCCCTTTCCGCGTCGACATTTTTTTACCGTCTTTCAAATACAGGCCGAAGGGGACGTGAACCATGTCTTTGGCCCATGGATTTCCCATTTTTTCCAAAACTTTGAACACTTGCTTGAAATGGACGCTCTGCTCGTGGCCGACCACATACAGCGCTTTGGCGAAGCGGTACGTTTGATAACGGTAGACCCCCGCAGCCAGATCGCGGGTCGCATAGGTGGTGGCGCCGTCAGATTTTCGGATGAGGCAGGGCGGGAGTCCCTCCTCTTCCAGCATCACCACCTCGGCCTGATCGGAAGTGACGAGCAACCCCTTTTCCTCCAATTGTCGGGCGATCGCATCCATTTTGTCGTTGTAAAAGGATTCGCCGGTGTATTCATCGAACCCGATCTCCAACAATCGGTAAATCCTTTGGAATTCCTCCAGGGAAACATCCCGGAACCATTTCCACAGGCGGACGGCTTCTTCATCGCCGTCTTCCAGCCTTTTAAACCAGCTTCTCCCTTCTTCCGTTAAAGCCGGATTCGCTTTTTCTTCCTCATGGAATCGCACATATAGCCGGAAAAGTTCCGGAATCGGATTCGCTTTGATTATTTCTTCCGATCCCCACCGCTTGTAGGCGCTGATCAGCTTGCCGAACTGGGTGCCCCAGTCCCCCAGGTGATTGATCTTCACCGTTTGGTATCCGGCCTTTTCACAGATATTTGCCAATGCGCTGCCGATGACCGTCGAACGCAAATGCCCCATGGAAAAAGGCTTGGCAATATTCGGCGAGGAAAAGTCCAGGACGATCGTTTTCCCTTCACCGAAGGACCAGCTGCCATAATTCCCTTTCTCCCGCAAAATCCGGTTGACCACCCGGCTTCCGAAGGATTTCCGGTCAAAAAAGGCATTCACATACGGCCCTAACGCTTCCACTTTTTCAAAGGCCGGATCATGGATGGCGTTGGCCAGTTTTGCCGCAATTTCCTGCGGCGGTTTGCGGAAATGTTTCGCCAATTGGAAACAAGGGAAAGAAAGATCCCCGTAAGCGGAATTTTTCGGCTGTTCGATGAGCCGTTCCATCTCCTCCGTCCACAGATCTTCTCCGACGGATTTTTTCAACGCATCCGCGAAAAGGGATTTGAAATCCGTTTGTACATCCATTTGCCGCACCCTCCTGCTTCCGTTTTCTGACTTGAACTTGCACGGGCGTTTCAGGGGACGTTTCATCCCGCCCGTTCCGGGAAAAAATAAAAAACCCGTCTCTTCAAAGAGACGGGCTGCACCCGCGGTGCCACTCTTTTTAACAACCGAAGGGAAAGGGCAAAACCCCCGGTTGTTCCCTCGCTGCCGTAACGCGGCCGGGCGGCGGGCTCCTACGCGCGGTTTCGGCGGCGTTTTCGCGGGAGTGTTTCCCTTGCGGCAGAAAACTTCAGCCTGACTGCAGCCGCCGGTCAACCGTTTCAGAGCCGCTTCTCGGAAGTGCGCTTCGGAAAAAGGGCGGCATCGGGCTTCCACCGTCCCCGACTCGCTCGTGCCGCTGTCTTTTTCCTACTCTCTTCTTCATCGAATTTTCGGCTTATTTCAACATTTTCGGTTAATATGTAATTATAAAGATTCTCCCCTAGTATTTTCCCGTTGATCGGCCATTTTCCGGCCGATGCGGACCGCCGGCGGAGCATTCCCGCCGTCCGGAAAGGCAGGCCGAAAATTTACGCATCCAGCAAATCCGCCAGCGGGATCCGGCAAAAATCGTCCAATACGACGGCCTGTTCCGGGAAACGGCTGCCTTTCGTCACCCGGTTCGGGATGATGTAGCAGGGGATCCCCGCCCGCAAGGCCGCCGTCGAACCGTTGACCGAATCCTCAATGGCAACCGCCTCTTCCGGCTTCAGCCGCAGCGCCTCCAAAACCCGCAAATACAGTTCCGGATCCGGCTTTACTTCGCGGACGTCATCTTTTGTCTTGATGACGGAAAAATATGCGTCCAGCCGGAATCGTTTTAAATGTTTTTCCACCCAATCCCGGCCGGAACTGGTGGCGATCGCCAGGGGCAAACCCTTTTCATGGGCTCCCCGGATAAAGGGGAGGACCCCCTGGCGGATCTCCAAAAAACCCTCGCGGTTTTCGAACCGCCGGATTAAATCTTTCCGTATTTCCCTTCTGTCCAGCCGGATGCCCAAGTCATGCTCGATTCCTTGAAAAATGGCGTCGTTCGCCGTGCCGATCCCCTTCGCGAACAATTCCAATGGCAATTCATATTGATAATGCTGCTTGAAATACTCAAAATAGATCTCGTACCACAGGCTTTCCGTATCGACAATCGTCCCGTCGAAGTCAAAAATGACCGCTTTCAGCATATCCCTCACATCCTGTCCATGCTTTTCGGATTATTAGCGCGATGTGCGGCAGACCGTGCGGGCCAATGTTCCCCGGGGAACCGGTTCCGCCTTTACACAAAAAAATCGAATAGAAGGGGCCCTTTGTCCTGAACCCATCTCTTCCTGGACATGTGTAAAATTCGAAAACCGGCCGCTAATACAATCATAAAGGATCAGGGATCTTCTTCAAATACCAATCTTTCTTTTTCCGATAAGGCAAGCGCTTCCGGTTGCTTTTCCAAAACGGCTGCTGTGAAATCTTCAACTGTTTAGCTAAAGCTCGTTGTCTTTGTATAAACGGAAGCTCATAGTTCTGACATCGAGCCTTCGAATGAAGGTTTGACCCCTTTGAAGAACAGCTTTTTCACATCTTCATCAAGATTGCCTGTCACGAATAACGGCCCCGCTCAGGCCTTCTTACTTCTCAATTTCAATTCCCGCTAAGTTTTCAAATTCCGACTTGCCGCCCATTAGCGGATTTTCCGGCTCCGATTCACCGTCCGGGAACAGGATCTGAAATCCATCGTGCCATGTATGCAACAGCCTTCTCATTGGCAATCGATCACTTCGTTTTTTAAGACATCCGCTCATGACGTGAACCGATTTTGTTTCCGTATCGAATATTCGCAAACCGGTATCATTTTTTGCGATAAAGATAGGATTTCCGATTTCATCAAAGCAGCAGGCGATCGGGATGGAGCATCGATGATTTTTGTAGAAGCCGTCTGAATGGCTTGTTCCGATTACGATTGATTTTTGTAAGACGGCCATTCGTTTCGCTTCGTTGATCCATCCGGCGAACTGTTCTTCACTGTACATCCCGGCTCCAATCGGATGAAAGATGAGGCGGACGGGATTCATTAGGTTCCCTGGAAAATTTTTCCGCACAATCAATAGCCCATTTTAACGGTCCGTCTTCAACGTTTGACGGAACATACAATTGCTCATGGACGGGCGTTTTCTTCCTATAATTTCTCCCGGGCGGTTGACGATAAAGGCCCGATTTTTGCCATTTTTATCTTGATAACCTGAGATGATGGATTGATCGTGATCCTTGCCCATTCACAAACCCGCTTTATTTTTTCATGGGAAAAATACCCTTCCCGAAAAAATAACATATCCGCCACCGGGTTCTTTTTAAAGGCATTTTCCAATTGTTCCAAACCCTCTTCATGCTTCGGTTTGGCCGATACGTATCTTCACCGTTCCCACTACATGGTTCAATCAAACGGTTAAAAATACATTTTTCCGAATAACCTTTTTCAATCGTTGAAGAACAAACCGGGAACGTTGCTGAAGATCCATTTAAAAAGGGTGCCCCAAAAGCGTTCGCTTTTGGGACACCCTTCTGCTTGCATCTGCGTTTTTTCCTGTCTGCCTGAGACGGTTCGGCACGGTGCTGCTTAAAACGGCATTTTTTAAGCCGGGGGAAAGGACCGCCCTCTCCATCCATTCCAAACGGAGCGAACGGGATCCTCCCGGTCATCCCAGCAGCGTCCGGTCTTCGGCCAACTGTTTGCCCCGGATCCGCCGGAATTCGCCGAGGAGCCTGTCGATCGTCCAATTTTTCTTCTCCTCTTCATTCAGTTCCAAGATGATCTTTCCCTGGTCCATCATGATGAGGCGATTGCCCAAATCCAGCGCCTGCTGCATATTGTGGGTGACCATAAGGGCCGTCAGCCGGAATTCTTCCACGATCTGTTTCGTCAAGTTCGTGATCAATTCCGCCCGGGACGGATCGAGTGCGGCGGTATGTTCATCCAACAGCAGGATCGCCGGTTCCGTAAAGGTGGCCATCAACAAGGAAATGGCCTGCCTTTCTCCCCCCGAGAGCAGACCGACCTTGGCGTTCAGCCGGTTTTCCAGCCCGAGATGGAGGCTCCCCAGCAGCTCCCGGAATTGCTTCCGCCTTTTTTCCGTCACTCCCGCTTTCAGCGTCCGCCTTCTGTTTCGCGACAAGGCGATCGCCAAGTTTTCTTCGATCGTTAGGGAAGGCGAGGTGCCGGCCATCGGATCCTGATACACCCGGCCGATGAAACGGGAACGCTTGAATTCCGGCAGCATCGTCACGTCTTTCCCGTCAATCAGCACCTTGCCGGAATCGGGGGTCAGCACGCCCGCGATCACGTTCATCAATGTGGATTTTCCGGCGCCGTTGCTGCCGATGACCGTCACAAAATCCCCCTTGTTCAGCTTCAAATTGACGTGATCCAAGGCGACCTTTTCATCCAAGGTGCCTTCGTTGAAAATCTTGACAACCTCTTTGACTTCAAGCATTTGCCTTTTCCTCCTGCCGGACGGAACGCTTTCCGTTTCTCTTGGCTTTTTTCCGCTTTTCCCGCCGCTTTTCGATCAAACCGGGGATGATTAACGCCAGCACGACGATCGCGGCGGTAATGAGCTTCATGTCGCTGGCATCCATCATATTTTGCTTCAATGCGAAACCGACAATGATCCGGTACAGGATGGCGCCGATCACGACGGCCAGCGTGGCCCGGGCGATCGTTTTGGCGCCGACCACCGCTTCCCCGATGATGACCGACGCCAGGCCGACGACGATCATGCCGATTCCCATGCCCGCATCGGCGAATTCATTGTATTGGGCGAAAAGGGATCCGGAAAGGGCGACATAGGCATTGGAAATCCCCAATCCCAAAATGATCAGTCCGTCGGTATTCGCGGAAAAACTCCGGATCATCCGCTTATTGTCGCCGGTCGCCCGCATCGCCAGGCCGATTTCCGTTTTTAAAAACCAGTCCAACATCCATTTGAAGATGAACGTCACGACGAGGAAAAAGACCAGCAGCGCCCACGGGAAGCCGGCGGCGTTCCCGAGGGATTCCACTTGGGACACGACCGTCTCCCGATTCAACAGCGGAACGTTCGGCTTCGACGTCACGTTCGGATCGGTGAAGCCCATAATGCGCAAATTGATGGAATAGAGGGCGGTCATCATCAATATTCCCGAAAGCAGATTGTTGATTTTCCCCCTCGTATGGAGGATCCCCGTCAAACACCCCGCCAGGAGCCCGGCGAACAAGGACGCCAAGGTCGCTGCTGCGGGAGGATAGCCGTTATAGATCATCGTCGCGCTGACCGCGGCACCGGTGACGAAACTGCCGTCCACCGTTAAATCGGGGAAATCGAGAATCCGGAAGGTCAAATAGACCCCCAACGCCATAATGGAAAAAATGAGGCCGAGTTCCACCCACTGCAAAACCATCTGTGACAACATCCGCTTCACTCCAATGCGAAAATGAAATGAATCGACGATAATTCCGGGAAAAAGAAAAAGGGGAAATCGGATCGTCCAAACCACTCCGCTGATTCTTGAAGCAAACGCCGGGTCCCTCCCGGCAAGGTTTTTCGCGCCGGAAAGGGAAAACCCGCCGCATCGGCCGTTGAAATGGACCGTTCGGATTGATTTCCCCAGGAAAAACGGAAAATTATCGAAAAATATTACTCTTATTTTCACAATGATGGATAAATATTGTCAAGGGTTAAACATAAAAAATTATTCCCCGGAAAAATTTGGTTTCCGCTTCTCGGCAAAAGCCCTTAACGCTTCGATACGGTCTTTCGTGGCCAGGACCTTTTCATAGGCTTCTTCCTCGATGGCCAGCCCCGTCTTCAAATCCACGTCCATGCCGAGCCGGATGGCCATTTTCGCCTGCTGGACGGCCAACGGGCCGTTTTGCAAAATCTCCCCCGCCAATCGGAAGCATACATCCATCAGTTCATCCGGTTCGGCGATTTTGTTGAGGATGCCGTACAGATAGGCTTCTTCGGCTGTGATCTTCCTTGCGGCGAAGATCAATTCCTTTGCCCGCGCCTCCCCGATCAGGCGCGGGAGCCGCTGCGTTCCGCCGGCTCCGGGTATGATGGCCAGGCTCGTTTCCGTCAATCCCATGACGGCCGTTTTGGCGGCGATACGCAAATCGCAGGCCAGCATCAGCTCAAACCCGCCGCCGAAGGCGTACCCGTTGACGGCGGCAATGGTCGGTTTCGGCAATTCCGAAATCCGCTGAAAAAGGGTGCGGGTCTTGTTCACATTTCTTCGCACTTCATCGTCCGTCAAGTTCTTCCGCTCTTTTAAATCCGCTCCGGCGCTGAACGCCTTTTCGCCGGCTCCGGTAAAGATGACGATCCGGACATTCCGGTCGTACCGGAGCCGTTCCACCGTCCGTTCCAGTTCCTCGAGCATCCCGAAGTTCAACGCGTTTAACGTCTCCGGGCGGTTGAGAGTGACGACGGCGATTTGATTTTGAATGTCCAATCGTACGGCAGCCAATCCCGACTCCTCCCTTTTATTTTTTGAATATTTCGACTTTATCCGGCATAAGAATTCCCGAAGGCGCCCTTTCCTCAAGCTGCAGCTCCGTTGGCTTCGGATCTGCGCTTCATTATTCCCTGTGATGGCCGGAATCGCCGCTTGCGGATTTTCCGTCCGCATCGGGCTCTTGCAGGCGACGAAGCCCATTCCCCGGTGATTTCGTCGTACAATCGGGCGATCGATCTTCCTCCTTTGCGGGCGTAGCAGCCCATTCCCCGGGAAATACCGTCCTTTCCGATTCCCTAAAGCGAAGCGGATGCCGGCGGAACCGGATCGACTGCGGGCTCCTTCCCCCAAAAACTAGAGAACCGCATGATCCCCACGGCGAAAGCGGTTTTCATCGCCCGCTGAAACGCGCTTTTCTTTTTTCCAGAAAGGCCCGGATCCCCTCCCTGTGGTCGGCCGTTCTGCCGGCCGCCTTTTGGGCCGCCGCTTCGTATTCCAGCATTTGCGGGAGCGGCGTTTCAAAGGTTTTTTGCAGGCAATGTTTCATGAGAGCGATCGCCCTTGTCGGCAAGGAAGCCACTTTTTCGGCAAAATCACGGATTTCTTTTTCCCAGCTGGCAGCCGGGATCACCCGGGAAGCCAGGCCCAGTTCCACGGCCTTCTCCGCGGAAACGGCCTCCCCCAGCAGGGACAGTTCCATGGCCTTGGCATAACCGATCATTCTCGGCAAAAAATACAAATTTCCGGCGTCGGGAATTAAGCCGATATGGACAAAGGCTTGATGGAAGGAGGCGCTCTCGTGGACGACCCTGAGGTCGCAGGCCAAGGCCAGACTGAAGCCGGCGCCGGCGGCCGCCCCGTTGACGGCGGCAATCACCGGGATTTCCAAAGATTGAAGTTCCAGGATCAACGGATTGTAAGCCGTCCTTAAAATCTCCCCGTAATCCAGATCTTTCCCCATCTCCGTTAAATCCGCTCCGGAACAAAAGGCCCTCCCTTCTCCGGTGATCACCAGGCAGCGGAATTTTTCATCCCGTTTCGTCCTTTTGATGGCTTCCATCAATTCTGCCTGCATCGTCCCGTTCATCGCATTCATTTTTTCCGGCCGGTTTAACCGGATCCATGCCACCCTTTCTTCCCCTTCCCATTTGATCGTTTGATACACCCCTTGCCACTCCTTTCCTTTTTCGCATTTTTTGGCGGCGGGCAGATCGATCTCCGCCAGCCGGAGATTTTGACGGGGAACAGGTTCGCGCACGGCCGGCGAAAAGAACATTGGCCCACGCTTCGATAAACCGTTTTCAGCTGCGGAAAAGTCCGGTTGCGCTTTCGTTTCCGGCAAATCCATTTCCCCGGCGCCGAAAGATCTCCGCCGGGGCTTGCCAATCCCACAATCCCCGGGCGGCGGAACGTTCTCCGATCTCCGGTGCAAAACCAACCTCGTCCCCCTGACGGAGGGAAAGGTTCCCGCGCACTAGCCGCCCCCCTTTTCCGAAAGTTCCGCTCCTTGTTCCCTTTCGGGCCGCTTGGTTGACGGCCCGAGATGTCCCACTAAAACATTCGCCTTCCGTCCCGCCAATTCCTTCCCGATGAAACGGTCCGGCTTCCCTTTTCTGCCGCTCCGTCCGCCTAGATCCGGAAAAAATTTTGTTTGGCTCTTGCAATGCGGATAAAAAACGAATAATATTAAATATGTGTTTAAAAAACGTTCGTATTTGGGTGATCGATATGTTCAATCTTGAGAAAAATCGCACAAACAGGAAAACGGAAATTATGGCCGGCTTGACCACTTTTTTAACGATGGCCTACATCGTCATCGTCAATCCGTCGATTTTGCAAGCGGCGGGCGTGCCTTTCGAACAAGTCTTTTCCGCGACGATCATCGCGGCAGTGATCGGCACCCTGTGGATGGCATTGTTCGCCAATTATCCGATCGCGGTGGCTCCGGGGATGGGATTGAACGCTTTCTTTATCTCCGTCGTTCTCGGGTCCGGGGGAAAATTCGGCTACGAAGAAGTGTTCGCCAGCGTGTTCGTTGCGGGGATCCTCTTCATCATCCTGTCCGTAACCTCCGTCCGCACGAAGATGATTGAGGCGATTCCCGACAATCTGAAACATGGGATTTCCGCGGGGATCGGACTGTTTATCGCCTTTATCGGGCTGCGGCAGTCGGGGATCATCACCGCGAATGACGCGACCCTTGTCGGACTGGGGGACCTGACCTCCCCCGTCGTTCTTTTGACGATCTTCGGCCTGCTCCTTTCCATCTTTTTGATGGCGCTGAAGGTAAATGGCGCCCTCTTTATCGGCATGGCCGCAACGGCCTTCGTCGCCTTTTTGACCGGAGAAATTTCCTTCGAAGGCAAAATTTTTTCCCTGCCGTTGCTTCCGGAAGGGATGATCATCGTCAATCCCATCGAAGCGCTGACGGACGTGTTTCAGCATTCCTTATACGGGGTCGTTTTCGCCTTCCTGCTGGTCACGGTCTTTGACACGACGGGGACGATCATCGGCGTTGCCGAGCAGGCGGGCCTGATGAAAGGAAAGACGCTTCCCCGGGCGAAACAGGCCCTTCTGTCCGATTCCGTCGCCACGACGGTCGGCGCCATGTTCGGAACGAGCCCGACAACGGCTTATATCGAATCGATGTCCGGCGTGGCCGCGGGAGGACGGACCGGGCTCACTTCGCTGACGGTCGCCTGCCTTTTCATCGTGGCATCCCTGTTCGGACCGGTCGTATCCGCCCTGTCCAGCCTGCCCGCCATCACTTCGCCGGCGCTGATTATCGTCGGGAGCCTCATGATGGGCCATGTGGCAAAAATTAAGTGGGATGAACTGGATGAAGCCTTTCCCGCCTTCTTAATCCTGTTGAGCATGCCGCTCACATCGAGCATTGCCACCGGCATCGCCCTGGGCTTCATCGCCTACCCGGTCCTAAAGCTGGCGACGGGAAAATGGCGCGAGGTCCATCCCCTCGTCATCCTGTTTGCCGTATTATTTATGATCCATCTCTCCTTTTTCGGACATTAAAAAGGAAAGACGCTTCGCGGACAGCTTTACAAAGGAAGACGCCATGCAGACCGGAAAAAAATTTCCGGCAAATTACTTCCTGCAGCTTTTTAAAGCGGCTCCCATTTCCATCCGAAAAAACGAAAACGCGGGGAAACAGGAAAACCCCGCGTTTCTTAATTTTTCCTTTTCTCGTTTTGCCGGCCGCTTCAGGAAAGGCACTTCAGAACGGCACCGAATATGCGTCCGGATCGGAGAATCCGTTTATACGGTCTAACGTTTTCCGTCCGGTTTCATCAAACAAAAAGGATGGCAAAGGCCCTGCGTCCCATTCCAAAAAATCATCGGATGGATAAATGTTTATGCAGGGATATCGGGCCCCGAGGTTCCATTGTGGCAGAAATTTCGATTTCCGCGGGGCTTTTCCTTCCAAATTCCATGAGAGTCCCCATATCCATTTGCAATCGGCATGACATACGAAAAGGCCCCTGACGCTACCTGAATTGAACCGGATCGATGTTGTGAAAAACGGCAGCATCCCTTCGTTCCGGGAATCGATCTACTCTTGTCCGAAAAAAAGGCAACCGGCCGAAGAAAGGATCTTTCATTTCTCATAGGCCTTATGCTCAAGCATTTTCACAATATCAATATAACTATATATCGCAATGATCGGCGCCGTAATTCATCCGATAACTATAAAGATGGACAATAATGAGAGGATATCCGGACAGGATGATTCATCCCTTTTTCTTTTCCCCGCAGTAAATATGGCCGAAACCCGGTGCAACGAGATTCAATAAAAGGCCACCGGACAATTGTTTATCCATTTACCTCCTCCCTTGATAACAAGTTTAATGGCGCATTCCTCCGGCTATAACAGGAAAAAGCGAAAGCGCATACAAGATTCGGTGTTTATTTTAATGTCCTCTCCTGCTGCCTGGCACGTTTTTTGTTCCTGATCCTATACGGCAGCCCTTGCTTGCATGCCAGCCTACGTATCATGGGTTTTGATTTGAATCCGGGAGCATCTCGTTAGTTCCTTTCAAATGGTTAACTGGAAGAACTGATTTTGTAATACCGAAATCATAAACGTTCATGATCATCCTTCGTCCGCCGCTTGCCTTTGATGCCCGCTCCCGCGTGCTGCGCCGGCGAGGCCGCCCGTCATGCCGGCCGCCCCTTTCCAACCGCATCTTTCGCCCATCTTGGCCGCCCGCCGATTCGGCCGGATTTTCACTTCGCACACCCGAAAGCTTGGATTCTGCCGAGTCTTCGGCCACAAGCGGCATGTTCGCCCGCCCTTTCGGCGGCGCGCATCCCTATTTTTCATATAATAAGGAGATCTTATCAATTAATATTAAATTTATTTTATTTAATTATCGTTAATGAAAAGTTATAGTAGAGGTGGATGAGAAAAACAGAAACCAGAAGAAGGGGGAGGGTACCATGGCCTTTGCTTTTCGCGCCATCGATCATGTCCAGCTTGCCGCTCCAAAGGGAAGCGAAGACGCCGCGAGGAAATTTTTCCGAGACCTTCTGGGTTTCAAAGAGGCGGAAAAACCTGAAACGCTAAAGAAAAGGGGCGGGGTATGGTTTGCCTTTGGAAATTGCCGCGTCCATATCGGGATCGAAGAACCGTTTTCCCCGGCCAAAAAGACGCATCCCGCCTTTGAAGTGGAAAATCTGGAGGAACTGAAGCGGCGTCTGACCGAAAACGGGGTTCATGTCATTGAAGATGATAAACTTGCCGGGGCGAAAAGAATTTACGCCGATGATCCGTTCGGAAACCGTCTCGAATTTTTGGAATGGGTACGAGAATAGGCGATGGGAAGATCCGGGAAACGGGGCTGCCGGATTCATCCGGTTAATTTTGAATCATCTCTTCCAGTTCATCCGCCGAATCGATCTTAAAAATGGTATGGGTGTCTTTCGTATTCATGATCACGGCCGTACCGTCTTCATTAAACCATAGATAGTAACTTTCATTTTCCAAATCCACCTTATACTGCGGATCTGTTACGTCAACGATTCCGCTTTGTTTTTTGGCATTATGAAAGGTTTTTTCAATCTGTTCGATTTCTTCCGGATCCGTGATCGTTTTTAATGCGTTCTCTTTTGCTTTGGAAAAACTTATCATTTCATGCACCCGAATTTCTGTTGGTCCGTCGGAAGATGAAGAGGAAGAACAAGCTGTCAGACTAAAACACGCGCATAGAAACAGGGCCATAATCATTTTTATTTTCACAATATCCCTCCTTTCCGAGCATTTATCATCACCCTATTCAGAATATATGAATGCCCGTTGATGGTTTGCCTTCATCGTTGCCCGACAACGGCCTCTTCGAAGAGAATATGCCCTTTTTCCTTATTTTAAAAATATTATAACATTAAAAATTTTCATGATTAAGTTGTAAAAAAGAAATAATTTTGGCAAACACCCGAATTTTAAACGCAAGCGGTCGATTTAATCGGACCATTCCGCCTGATGCTTCTCCTTCTTGAACGCCCGCGTCGGGGCAATGCCCCGAGATACCGATAAAAACCAAATCGTGAAGAGAAGAAAAGACCGGCCGGAAACCATACCGGAAAAAACTTAAGCCATCCCGCGGCACGGGCTTCGCCGGCAAACCGTCCGGCGCCCATTCCGGTCAACAAGGCGGTCTCCTCCCGGGGTCATGGGGGAACAAAAAGCCCCTCCGTTCGGACCCGGCGCGCAAACCAATGAGCAGCCCCCGCCCACGGCCCGGAACACAAAAAAGGGGGGGGAAATCTTTTCCTCCTCCCCGCACGGTTAAGAAACGTTTATGCCCCATCCGTTTTTCAGACCGTCTTCGCCGTTTCATTGATGTGAAAAAAAGTTTTCAAGGCGTGATAAATATCCCCTTTCTCTTTCATAATATAATACCGGAATTTCTCGTTCTTGATATGCTTATAGGCGGTCATCAGGGTGGAATAGCGATGATATTGATTCACTTCCCCGTAACCGAACAGATTGGCCACATCCATGATCTGCCCCGCCAATTTGACGCAGCGGGCGTTGTCGCTCGATAAATTGTCCCCGTCGGATATGTGGAAAGGGTAAATATTGTACCGGGACGGGGGATATTTTTCATCGATCAGCTCCAATGCCTTCCGGTATGCGGAAGAACAAATCGTCCCCCCGCTTTCCCCCTTTGCAAAAAATTCCTCTTCGCTGACGACTTTCGCTTCCGTATGATGGGCGATAAAAACGATTTCCACCGATTCGTACTTGCTTCTTAAGAAGCGGGTCAACCAGAAGAAAAAACTTCTGGCCATGTATTTTTCCCAGGTGCCCATCGAGCCGCTCGTATCCATCATGGCGAGGACAACGGCCTTGGATTCCCGCTTGACCTTTTCATTCCAAGTTTTAAACCGCAAGTCCTCCGGAACGATCGGATAGAAGGAAGGGTTGCCGGAAAGGGCATTCCGTTTGAAGGCGGCAAACATCGTCTTTTTCTTGTCGATGTTCCCCATCAGCCCGGTTTTACGGATGTCGTTATATTCCAAGTCCGTAACTTCCAGCTGCGGATCCTCCTTCTTTTGCATGTTGGGCAGTTCCAATTCCTTGAAAAATTCCGATTCGATCTCTTCCAAGGAGATTTCCGTTTCGTAATAATCTTCCCCGGGCAATTCCCCCGCCCCGGGACCGATGCCGCCTTTCTGCCCGTAATCCCCCCGGGCGATGATATCCCCCACCCGGCTGTCCCCGTCGCCCTTGCCGACCTGTTTCGTCTTTTCCTCATTGTAGCGGATTTTATATTCTTCCAGGGAACGGATCGGAATTTTGATCACTTCTTTTCCGTTCGCTAAAATGATGCTTTCTTCCGTCAATAAATCCGGCAGGCTGTTGCGAATGGCCTCTTTCACCTTTTCCTTATGGCGCTGCTGATCGTCATGGCCTTTACGATGGAGGGACCAATCTTCCTTGGAGACGATGAACTGATGTTTATCCTTCCCGCTCAACTTTTTCCCTCCCATTTGGAAATTTTCCGTGCCGGGCATCCCCAACCTGTAAATCCAAATATTTCCCGGCTTTCCGGAAGGAGCGCCGGACACCGGCGTCAGCGACCAAAAAAGTGTAACCGCCATGTTATTATTAATAATTATTCAAATAGGTTTAAAAAATCGACAATTTTTTAAAAAAGCGGCGGTCTTAAGCGCCTGCAGGGACGGATCCTTTCACGGGAGAAGCACGTGCCGTTTCCCGCCGGCCAATTTCATCTTTCAACCGGCGGATAAAAAAAGCCGCCTTAAAGTCATTGTGGAATGACCGTTTAAGACAGCTCGCCGAAAAAATTTTTCTTTACCAAAAGTACGGATATCCGCCATAACCCCCTCCGTAAAAGGGCGGATAAAACGGATAGGGCCTCGGTCCGATCAGGGCGCTGCCCAAGAAGCCGCCGAGCAAACCTCCAAAAAACGGGCCGCCGAAGAAAAAGGGGCTCCGTCCTCCGAAGAAAAAGGGCCGCCGGCCGAAGCCGAAAAATTGGCGTTCCGGATACATTTTTCCATACCTCCCGTGATAACGATTTAACCCTCAATATTTTTTATGCATCCGTCACGGCTTTGGCATGGGCATATGAAGGATATCCGATGAACGCGATAAGGATTGTTTAAAAACTATATGATTTTAACAGAACCACAAAAAATGACCCTTGGGAACATAAGTTGTTCCAAGGGACAAGCGGTACGGCCTCTTGGACGTTTCATCATGGGGTTACGATTACTCCTCCCCTATTTTGATGGGTTCAAGCCTCGTCGCTTCATCCCGGGTGAAGGGCCGGGAACGGATGAGGAAGCGGACGCCCAATGGGATTTCGAGGGAAAAGGAGGCACCCCTTCCCTCCGTCACATCCACGGTCAGCTGGGTATGTTTCCAGTACTCGAACTGCGGCCCGGAAATGTAGAAGGGGCACCCGTGAATTTCCCCCAGTTTCACGTCGCTGCTGCCGATGCGGAAGGTTCCCCGCTTGTAGCACATCGGCGCCGAACCGTCACAGCAGCCGCCGCTTTGGAAAAACATCAGTTCCCCGTGCTTTTCCCGCAGCCGGTCAATCACCTTTTTCGCCTCATCCGTCACCAGCACCCTTTTGACCCTGTCCATGATCATATCATCCCCCCATCGCAACATACTGTGGCGGCGGTCCGACAGCGGCCGAAGGCGGCACAAGGCCGCCTTCCATCATCAGAATAGTCCGACCGGTTCCTTGCTGTAAGAAATCAGCATATTTTTCGTTTGCTGATAGTGTTCCAGCATCATCTTGTGGTTTTCGCGGCCGATGCCGGATTGTTTGTATCCGCCGAATGCCGCGTGCGCCGGATAGAGGTGGTAGCAGTTGACCCAGATGCGCCCGGCCTGGATCTTCCGCGCGATCTGGTACGCCTCGTGAACGTCCCGCGTCCAGAGGCCGGCGCCCAGTCCGTACAGCGTATCGTTGGCGATTTCGATCAGTTCCTTTTCGTCCTTGAAGGTGGTGACGGAGACCACGGGACCGAAAATTTCCTCTTGGAAAACGCGCATCTTGTTGTGGCCCTTCAGAACGGTGGGCTGAATGTAGTATCCGTCCGGGTACTGCGGATTGTGGTAGGGCCCGCCGCCCGTCAGCACTTCGGCCCCTTCCTTTTTGCCGATGTCGATGTAGCTGAGGATTTTCTCATACTGATCTTTGGAAGCCTGGGCGCCCATCATCGTTTCGGGATGGAGGGGATCGCCCATCTTGATCTTCCGGACGCGCTCCAACGCCCTTTCGATGAATTCATCATAGATCGATTCCTGGATCAGGGCGCGGGAAGGACAGGTGCAGACTTCCCCTTGATTCAAGGCGAACAGCGTAAATCCTTCCAGGGCCTTTTCCAGGAAGGCGTCATCTTTCCGCATCACGCTTTCGGTGAAAATGTTGGGCGATTTTCCACCCAGTTCGAGGGTCACGGGCGTAATGTTCTCGGAAGCGAACTGCATGATCAGCCGGCCCGTCGTGGTTTCACCCGTAAAGGCAACTTTTCCTACCCTGGGCGAGGTCATCAGGAGGGGGAAATTCCAAGGAATGATCTGCCCCACCACGCCGATGGGCTCTTTGATGTGCATCGACAAGGTTTGGGCGTCAATCTCGGACACCGATCCTTCTTCGCCGCGAATCACTCCGGCAAAATAGCGGAAATGATCGATCGCCAGGGGCAGGTCGGCAGCCAGCGTTTCGCGGATCGGCTTCCCGTTGTCCCAAGTCTCTGAGAGGGCCAGTTTTTCCAGGTTTTCTTCCAGCCGGTCGGCGATTTTCAGCAAGATGCGGCTGCGCTCCGCGACGGAGGTATTTCCCCATTTTTCCTTGGCCTGATGAGCCTTATCCAGGGCGAGTTCAATGTCTTCCTTTTGGGAACGGGCCACCTTGGTAAACACCCGCCCGTTCACCGGAGACGGATTCTCGAAATATTCCCCGTTTACCGGGGGCACCCACTCGCCGCCGATGAAATTGTCATATTTCTCCTTGTACTGAACGGGGCTTTCCGGCGTGTTCGGCGCCGGATAAGATGCCGACACTTGTTGGGTCATAAGGTCATTCCTCCTTCTTACGATATGGATTTTTTGCTGATTCAACCCGAATGCGCTTCCCATCTCCCGTGCGATGATGAAGAAGCCTTTTCCGTCCCGGTCCCGGCGCCCGACGGAACCAAGCGGAACAAGATGATATCGCTTTCAATATCCTCCGGCCTTTCCCCGCTTCCCTGCTACGTCATTTCCCCTCACCCCGCATGGTTCTTCTCAGGTTTTCCGTCTTTCGCCTTCCGCCTTTTTGTTAATGCAAAGTTCATGCCAAATCTCTTCAAAAGGCCGTGGCGCAGTCAGGCCGCGGCCTTCAACCCGGTTGAAGCCGCCCGATTTTGTTCCATTGAACACCCTTTTGGAACAGTGATTGTTCCATCGGCACAAAGGATGGAACAATCGGATGATTTTGTAAATTCAATTCATTTGGTATAATTTGATATAAATAAATAATATAGAACAGATAGTAAATATAGACTAATTTGAAAAATAGATCCGGAAAGGAGGAATGACCGTGGAGATCCTGGAATCGCCCCAGGTGCTGTCCGCTTCCCATCAACGCAGCAGGCAATTCGGCGTCGACCCGGACCATGTGGTAAACGATATCTTGAGCGGCGGTGAACTGCGCGACCGCCAGTCCCGGCTGCGCCCGCTGCTTTCCGCTGCGGAAACGGTGCTGAAACCGCTCTGGAAGTTCCTGGAGAAACGGTCTTTCATGGTGCTGCTCTCCGACGCGGACGGCTACATCCTGTCCTCCTGGGGAAAGTCGCCGTTCACGGAACGGGCCAAAATGGTGCAGCTCAGCACCGGCGCCAACTGGCACGAACGGGTGAAGGGAACGAACGCGATCGGGACGGCGCTGATGGAACGGAAACCGGTCAGTATCGTCGGCAGCCAACACTTCTGCTACGAAAACCATTTTCTCACCTGTTACGCGGCGCCCCTTTACACGTCAACCGGCGAACTGATCGGCGTCCTGGACATCAGCGGTGAGGTTCATGCGCACCATCCCCATACCCTGGGCATGGTGACGGCGGCGGCGATGGCTTGCCAATCCCGCCTGCTTTTGGAGGAATCGCGGCGGGAACTGACCCTTGCCCTCCATGCAGCCGATGCGATCATGCAAACCTGCGCGCAGCCGCTTCTGTCGGTGGACGGCGAAGGAAAGATCAAGCGCATGAACCAGGCGGCCGAGGCCCTGTTTCACGTCCAGGCCAGCCGGTGCGTCGGCCAGCCCCTCGAGATGCTTTTCGGCAAGCACGGTGCCGCAAGCATCCTTTCCCTGAAAAACGGCGACATCACCGAACTCCGGTTGGAGGCATCCGCCCGTTCCGGCGTCCCGGACACGTGGATCGTTCGCGCCGTGAAGGACGAGCGCAAACATCCGTTCTGCACCATCCTCTCCCCCATGCCGGCACCATCCGGGCCTTCCGCCGGTGACGGCCGGACGAGCGACGCCGACAACAAGGATGAAGCTCGTTCCGCGCCTCAGAGGATCATCGCCTCCTGCCCCAAGGTCAAGCAAGTTTTCGCCTTGCTCCGCCATATCGCCAAATCGAATACCACCGTTTTAATCCGGGGAGAAACGGGCACGGGAAAAGAGATCGCCGCAAGGGAACTGCACCGGCAAAGCGGACGGAAAGGACCGTTTGTGGTGGTGAATTGCGGCGCCATCCCGGAATCCCTCATCGAATCGGAACTCTTCGGATACGAAAAAGGCGCCTTTACCGGCGCCCAGCAGAAGGGACAAATGGGCAAATTTGAAGCGGCCAATCAGGGCACCCTGTTTCTCGACGAGATCGGCGAACTTCCCTTGGCTTCCCAGGCCGTTCTGCTCCGGGTGCTGGAAGAAAAGCGGGTCACGCGCATCGGTTCCCACGTATCGAAACCGGTGGATGTGCGGATTGTGGCCGCCACAAACCGGGATCTGTATCAAGAGGTTGTGCAAAAGCGTTTTCGCGCCGATCTGTACTTCAGGCTGAATGAAATGGAGATCGTTCTTCCTCCGTTGCGGGAACGGACCGATCTGGACGAACTCATCCGCCACTTTTTGCATGAGATCACGGCCGAACTGAATATTCCGCCCCTGTCCATCGCCCCGGAGGCCATGCATCTGTTGAGACAGTATCAATGGCCGGGAAACATCCGGCAATTGCGGCACGTAATCCGCCAGGCCGTCTTCCGGGCCCATTTTGTCAAGGGAAAGGATGCCGTCGGCCCGGGCGATCTCCAGCTGCCCGATGACGAGTTGATTGAAAGCGATTCCATTCGGGAGAACCCCCTTCCGGAAAAACCGGGCCGGACATCCGCGGATGAAGAATCGCGGATCGCCCTCGCCCTCCGCGAAGCCGGGGGCAACGTTTCGCAGGCAGCCCGGCTCCTCAAGATGGGCCGCACCACCCTGTACCGGAAATTGAAACAGTACCCCCGGCTGGCCGTCATCCGCAAGGAAATAAACGAATAATCGCCCGGAGCCCTCGCAAAAGGAATTGAGCGGTAAACAAGGGCAAAGAAAAAAGAATAACCGCTCCGATGAGAAGGCCCGTGCCGCGTCGGCACGGGCTTTTTGCCGATTTCAACAGATTTCGTCCGAATTTTCGCTGCTGCCGGTGCAAGGGCAAGATCGTCCCATCCTTTTTTGTCTTCCCCTTCATTGATCTTTTGCCCGTTTTGCCGGCCCTTTGTCCGTCGAGGAAATCTCTCCCTTTTCGGTCAGAGAATATTCTGCGGCCGGGAACCATCGGGAAATACCCGCGGGGGGCGGGTTTTTCGCCCGGGCCGGTCATCCGTCCGGCGGTTGGCGAATGGGGCATTGTCAAAGGCATAAACGGGAACCGGGAAAACAGAACGGGGCCGGTGCAGTGGCCATTCAGCCGGATTGACGCCACAGCACGGATTTCCCCGGAGAAGTCGCTTTGGTTGCCCGGCATCGGATAAATGGAGTAAGATAGTTCTAACACCGAATGAACGAACGGCAAGTCGAAGGAGGAGCCAAGTGATGGAAATCGGCATTTACACATTCGGAGAACGGACGGTGGACCCGGAAACCGGCCAATTGATCAGCCCGGAGGAACGGCTGCGGCGCCTGATGGAAGAAATTGAACTGGCCGATCAAGTCGGGCTGGATGTATTCGGCATCGGCGAACATCATCGGCCCGACTACACCGTTTCGGCCCCGGCGGTAGTGCTTGCCGCCGCCGGCGCCCGCACGAAACGCATCCGGTTGACCAGCGCGGTCAACGTCCTGAGCTCCGACGATCCGGTCCGGGTATTCCAGCAGTTTGCCACCCTGGACCTGCTCACCCAAGGCCGCGCCGAAATCATGGTCGGCCGCGGTTCCTTTATCGAATCCTTTCCCCTTTTCGGCTATGACCTGAAGGATTATGACGAACTGTTTGAAGAAAAGCTCGATCTGTTGCTCAAGCTGCGGGAATCCGAAAAGGTCACATGGTCGGGGAAGCATCGGCCGCCGCTCGACAATCGCGGCGTCTATCCCCGGCCCCTGCAAAACCCGCTTCCCGTGTGGGTGGCTGTAGGCGGAACCCCGGAATCGGCCATCCGGGCGGGCATGCTCGGCCTGCCGATGGCGCTGGGCATCATCGGCGGCCTGCCCGAGCGTTTTGCTCCCTTCGCCCGATTGCATCGTGAGGCTGCGCAAAAGGCCGGCCATAAACCGCCGCGCCTCAGCATCAATTCCCATGGTTTTCTCGCCGATTCGTCCCGGGAAGCGGCCGACACCGCCTATCCCGCGTTCAAAACGATGATGGACCGGCTGGGGCGGGAACGGGGCTGGCCGCCCATGACCCGGGAGCAGTTCGAGTTTTCCCTTTCCTTGCGGGGCGCCAATTTTGTCGGCAGCCCCGAGCAAGTGATCGAAAAAATCTTGTTCCAGCATGAGATTTTCGGCCACGACCGCTTCCTTTTGCAGTTGACCGTCGGCACGCTGCCGCACAAAAAAGTGCTGCACGCCATCGAACTGCTGGGGACTAAAGTGGCGCCGGCCGTCAAGCGGGAAATCGCCCGGGCAAACCGCAAACCATAACCGGTTTCCGCAAAAAGGAGCGGATTGAGCGGAAAAGGTTCCGAGCGGGCTTCAGGATGCCCGGTCAATTTAAGCGGTGGACCATTTCGTACTTGTTTCCGCACGGATCTTCAAAATAAACCGCATAGTATGTCGGGCTGATCGGAAACAGCCGGGGGCCGCTGTTGATGACGCCCCCATACCGGACCACAAGCTCCGCAATCCGGTCCACTTCCTCTCGGTCATGGGCCCAAAACCCGATCAGATTTTCGTTCGGCTCATGGCCGGGATCTTCCGTAATGGCAAAGTACGGAACACTCGGAAGTTCTCCCTCCGCGGCAAACACTTTCCATTTTTCCGAATGGAAAGTGCGGGTAAAACCCAACGCGGGGAGCAGGTTTTCATAAAAGATACGGACTTGTTCCCAGGATTTCACTCGCAAATCGATATGACTGAATCGATTCATCGCCCCGCCTCCAAATGAGTTTTGATTTGCTTCAGCTTCTCCGCCCAGAAACGTCGCATCAATTCCCTGACATAGACATCTTCCAGCATTTCCTGATGGATGGCGACGGTCGTTTTGCCCGAAGCAACGGACAGCAATAACAATTGCAGCCGGGAGGGTTTTTCCCATTCCGGGAGCTTCCATCTCATGCGGAGCTTTTGATTCGGCAAAACCACCGTAAGTTTTCCGGTGATGCCTTCCGCAGATTGGAATTCGTATCCCTTTTGCAGCCGGAACCCGGAGACGTCCCCGAGCCATAAGGGCAAGCCCTGCGGCGAAGTCAGGAAGCCCCAAACCTCTTCCTTTTCCAGCGCGACCGTCTTTCGGACGCCGATTTGAACGCCCGCGTCTTTGGTGACGCCGACGGGAATCCGGCCCAGAAGCTGGCCGTACATGACAGCCAGTCATTCCGCCCATTCGTCCGTCACCTGAAAATATTCGCCGATATGCGCCTTGATCTGCTCGCGGGACCAGGAGGGATCCACCGCCTGCTGCAAGGCCGCGACCCACGCTTCCCAGGTGATTCCCGTCGCATCCCGGACCGCCCGCCGAAAAACGGAACCTGGCATCTTCATTCCTCCCCTTCGATCAGCGGATATAGAAACACGACCGCATCATTTTGGCGGCATCCTGACCGGCGAGGAGGATGCGCGGCACCGTGCCTTCCCACCCATGCAAAAGCGCCGGATGAAGCCGTTCAGTTGCCCGAAAAACGGAACGCCGCAGAGTTTGTCCCTGCGGCTGTCCGGATCGTGACGGGGCTCCCCCCTCCTAACCGGAACAGCCGAACGGGGCAAGCCTTTTCCACGGAGCGGACAAAGGGAACGGATAGGCATCATCTCCGCCACCCGCGGTTCTGCCTGGCGGATTAAGACTGGTGCAACACCAAGGGACAAAGGAGCCCGACGGGAATCTACCGCTGGGAAAAAAACATATGCCACCATTGATTTCTAGCAAAAACCCTCTATAGGAATCCTCATTCGCTGAATGAAAAGCATATGCCGGCATTGATTTCCGACAAAGGAGCCCGACGGGAAATCCTCATCCCCTCATCAACCGGATCAGGATCATTGGAAATGGACCCGTTGCCTCACGTTTCGGGATGGCTGCCGCCAAATCGGCGGCTTACTGCCATAGTTTCAGGATATCCGTCCCGTTTCCACCCCCCACCTCTCTAATAGGATTCGGCAGATGTTGAACCCCTTCCGCAGAAAGGTTCATGGGATGGTTGTCTACATTCTAACAGAAAATTTCGAATAGGGCATCTCTTTTTTTGCCTGCTTGCTTCCCAATTCCGCGAACTTGACCCCGGCACCTGTCCTCCGGTTTTCAAAGAGGGGGAAAAGAAGGCGAGGTCCGGCCGCCACGAATGGCCATGATTTGCTTATATATTCGTTGATCCGGCCCAAAAATTTTTTCATCAACTGAACTGAACGGCGGCAGACAAGCGAAAGGCTGAAAGAACGGATGAAGGCATCGCCTCGGCTGCAACAGGCGGGACAAAATCGAAGGATCGGTCATTTTCGTTTGCAGGCATTACGTTTTCGGGCAGCGCAGGCATAAAATTTGATTTGCGCATCTGATGCCATTATAATGGTGGGCAAGATGACCCAAACCCGTAAAAGTCATTCCTCCCATACGGTCCATCCCAAAAAATCCGCACGTTTAACAGGCGTTTTTCAGCCGTTTCGGCCGTGTTCATTTCGCGGATGATGATTTTTTGGAACCCGCCTCCGGATATGATTCCATTTAAAAAACTTCAGAAAGAAGGGGAAATGTCTATGTCCATTGCGGTTACTGGCGCTACCGGCCAACTCGGGGGACTTGTGATCCGGCATTTGCTCAAAAAAGTTCCCGCCAGTGAAATCATTGCCGTCGTCCGTGACGTTGAAAAAGCCTCCGCCCTTGCCGGGCAAGGCGTGGAAGTCCGTCATGGCGACTACAATCATCCGGAATCCCTTCAAAAGGCTTTTGCCGGCGTCTCCAAGCTGCTCTTTATCTCGAGCCCGGACGCGGACGACACGCTCCGCATCGTCCAACATGCCAATGTCGTAAAAGCGGCCAGGGATGCGGGGGTAAAACATATCGCCTACACCGGGTATGCCTTCGCCGAAGAGGCAAAACTGCCCCTTGCGCACGTCCATTTGGCGACGGAACATGCCATTCGCACGACCAATATCCCCTATACTTTCCTGCGCAACGCCTTGTATACGGAACTTTTTGTGAATGAGGGGCTGCGCGCCTCCGCAGAATCCGGAACCCTCATTACGAATGCGGGAAGCGGCATCGTCAACTCAGCAACCCGCTATGATCTTGCCTTGGCCGCCGCCACCGTCCTGACAGAGGAAGGACATGAAAACAAGACGTACAACCTGGTTTCCAATCAGCCTTGGACATTCGACGATCTGGCCCGAATCCTCTCCGAGGTATCCGGCAAAAAGGTCGTGCATCAGTCCGTCTCATTTGAAGAAGAGAAAACTATCCTCATCAAAGCCGGCGTCCCGGAACCGTTTGCCGAACTTACGGCGGTGATCTACGACGCGGTTGCCAACGGCGAAACGTCCAAAACGTCGGATGACCTGCAAAAACTGATCGGAACCCTGACCCCTTTGAAAGAAACGGTAAAACAAGCCTTGAATATTTAATGCCCATTGACATCAAGCGAAAAAAACAGGCCGCCAGAAGCAAATGCGTGGCCTGTTTTTATGTTGTTCCCGAAAAGACAAACAGCCTAAGACCTGCACCCATATAGGGATTCAGGCAACCTCATTTCCTTGGCAAACGTCGGCGGTTTGGAAAACAAATCTGTCGGTGCTCGGCCTCCCTGCGGATTTGGAAAATGGGCACAAGGAAACGGTCCGGTAATGGCCGAAGAAGATTGCCATCCCATCATATTAATAATCTTGCACGTTTTCCTTTTGCTGCCGCTCCACCCTATTTTTCGGATTTTTACATGGACGATAACGGCGGAATGCCCGATAACGTTATTGCTTTCGCGAGCGGCCGGGGCCGGCCGCCCCGGATCGGCATCCTCCCGCCGTCTTCGCCGGGGGAAAAAACTTTTGAAGGCAGTCCCGCATCGCAAACCCTCGCCATCACCCCGGTTGCCCCTCCGATCCCGCTATCCTCCTCCGATGCCGGCCCCCTTTATCCGTCGGGATCGGAAAGACAGCAATCGACAAGAAATTCCGATCCCCGCTTTATGGTATGATCGGATCGGGAAAGTCCCGGCAGCTCCCGCGGCGATAGGGCTTGGCGCCCGGGGCCCCCGCTTCTTCGCTTCCGCCCACGTCCCGGACCCTTGACGGGAAAGGAGGGAAATGGAACAGGAACGGATCTTCGGCGCGGACGGCGCGGCGGAAACCGGGAATGAGCGGCGGCTCGGATCGCCGGCCATCATGAACTAAGGGACAAGACGACGGAACTCCCTGACGCACCGCATTTCGTTTCCCGCTCTAAAAAAGACGGTCCCTGGCGGACTTTCCCTCGATGTTACCGGGGAGATGGTCTATTGTCCCAAACTTGGCCCGATCCCGCGATCCGGGAAGGATTGACTGCCGCTTCCTTTGACCGAAGGAGATTTCGTCCTCGTAGACTTCGACTACGAGAGACGGTTGACTGCCGTTTCATTTGACCCGCCCCCACGGACGGGTTTCAGCGATTCGTTTTTTTACCGATATCAACATTTTGTTTTTGATAGGATAGACTCGGGGAATTTTGTGAGGAGGTAGGAATTGAAAATGGCTGCAAACGACAAGGTGATTCTCAAAGAAGTCACAATTCGGGCTCCGCTGGATTTGGTTTGGTATGCGTGGACCATTTCCGAGCGAGTGGCCGAATGGTTCGCGCCGGAAGCCGTGGTGGAGGCGAAAGAAGGCGGGCCATTTGAATTGTATTTCATCCCGGGGAATAAGCATTCCATGAACACGAGGGGCTGCAAGATTACCAAACTCGCGGAACAAAAGGAATTGCATTTCACGTGGAAAGGGCCGGACAATTTTGCCCATCTCATGAACAACGAAGACGAGCTGACCCGGGTGAAAGTGAGCTTTGAAGCGCTCGGCCCGGATACGTCCAAAGTCATCGTGGAACATTCTGGATTCAAAAACGAAGAAGAATGGGAAGAAGCCTATCAATGGCACCAGGCCGCCTGGTCGCAAGTGTTGGACAGCCTCCGGTCGGCCCTTGAAAAAGGCGAAGGAAACTTGTGTTGCCAACCGGTTTCATAAACTGCCTGTTTTCGTACGGGCAACCAATAATGAACGGGAAGCCGGACGGACCGGAAACCTCAAGCGGCCGGCTGGTGCCGGGTTTCCCGGATCGGATCACCGTGAGCAATCCGTCCCTTTTCCGGCTGGCCATGCGCCCAACCCCCGCTGAACTTCTGCCCGGTGTCAAGCATATACTAAGCGATCGCACTTCCAACCTGCGCCCAAACCTTGGCAAATATTCATCCGGCTTATTGTCCGCATCTTCCGTCGTGATGACGAAATCGGAACAGCCGGACTTTCCTTTTCCCCGAAGGGATGGAAACGGGGAAAATCGGACGCAGGGAGCAGACGGCCGTCAACCGGGCGGACCTGCTCCCATGTGCCATTTCTCATCCATGCCCTTTCCTTCGTCCGGAAAACCATGCGGGTCTGGCATCCGCCGCCAAAGCCCCCGGCAAGGCTCAGCGCGATAGCAAAAGGACGGTAACAGTCGGCCGCTTCATCCTCTTTATCTCTTGCACCTGATATACGTCCCTCTAAAAGATCCTCATTTACGCGTCTTTTTTCCCTTTTAACAGTCCGATCCCCAACGTCACTAATCCAGCCCCAAGCAGCACCGCTCCGACATATGCCAAATAGATGAAAGCATTCGGCTTTGCCGCATCCGGTGAAAGAACCGAGAAGAAAAAGGCGGCCGGAAGGAAGATGGCGGACGTTGGTATACTGGAGCGGACAAACTGTTTCCACCCGTCCGATAAGCTTGTTTCATCGACATACCTCAAGGTAATCAATGATAAGACCAATAAAACCCCCGCATGGGCATGGCCGGCTCGAAATAAATCCTGCCGGAGCGGATTCTCCGCATATCCGGATCCCGGGTCGGTTAACAGCCGCAGTAAGCTCACGCCGCCATAAAGGACGGTCGGCAAAATAATCAGCAAAAGGCCTGCCACACGGCGCGACTCTTTACTCATCGCTGAACTCCCCCCAAAACTTAAAATTATTTCTCCGGTCGGGCAAACTTCAAGCATGCCGTTGCAAGTTTTCTTCGGAAAACTTAATTCTCCGATCGAGTATACGGTCAATTCCACAGCCGTTCCGTGAAAATCACGGTAAAAAGCCAAATCGCCTTCGGATTTATTCCACTGCTTGCGATGTTTCATCCCATAATTGCGGCCAGTCAGTAGAACATTTCCGCCGGGAACCTTCAATTCTGACATTCCATCCGAGTATTTTGACGATTTAAAGGATGTCAGAATTCAACCGGAATCTCTTTTGTCCTGCATGATGGGTCGCAGAGAAACGCCCGTTTGTTGGCCGGCAGCTTCTGAAAAGCCGCCGTTAGAAGCACCGCCGCAAAAATGACCAATCACGTTTTACCCTGATTGATGGTTCGAAGGACGGAGCATTTCCGCCATGAGCTTGGCGAACTCAGCGCTGGCGAAGGCGTAATCCCCCGAAGATATGAAGCTGCGGACGCGCAGCCCCAAGGAAATCAGCACAAATAACTCAGCCGTTTTGCCGGCATCCACGGACCGAAGAATGAATCCCTCCTTCTGGCCGGCGGCAATCCATTGTTCCGACACTTGCAGCGCCCCTTCGTAAAATTGCCGCATGACTTCTTGCACTTCGGGCTGATGGCATTTCCCCAGCAAATACATGAACACCTGGTTGCCTACGCTTCCCGGATTTTCCAAATCCGGCAAACTGGCGACAATTTCCTTCATGGGCCGTTCAAAGGTTTTCGGTTCGTATGCCGTCGCCGCGAAAAAACGTCGGCTCGTTTCTTCCAGCCACTCCTGCAACACCCACCCCAGCAGCTCATCCTTGCTTTTCACATAATGGTAGATCCCCCCTTTTGACAATCCCGATCGCTCCATAATGTCATTTAACGTCATGCCGGCACATCCTTTTTCCTGAATCAGCGCCTTGGCCGTATCCAGCAGCAGCCGTCGGGTCCGTTCCCGTTTCAGTTCCCGTTTCATCGTGTTGAAATCCTCCTCTCGTTCCATCCGTTTGCAACAAGATATTTGTTTATATTATAAAAACCAACCGTCGGTTTGTAAATGGGGTTCAACATCTTTGTTAACCCTCAAGGGCAACATTATGAAAACACCTTAAAAAATGTTAAAGACGGACGAATGGCCTTGTCGAACCTTTTGAAAGCCTTCGGTTTCCGGACCGGCATCATCAAAAAGAAGACGCTTGCCATGCGGAAGCCGGCACGGCGCCTTTCCAATCAAATTGAAATATGATATAATTTTGCCAAAATACTCCTTGTAATTAGGGCTCGATGCGGCCATTCCTAATTATTAAGGAGTTTTTTCTATACGAAAAGAAATCAACTTACCCTTTCCCAATTCATGAAAATTGGTTTAAGCTGAAAATAAAAGGAAAAAGAGGATGAAAGATTTGGTTACGATCAATGAAATAGCCAAATTAGCCAATGTTTCCCGGACCACCGTTTCCCGGGTCTTAAACAATTCCGGTTATGTCAGCGATGAAGCGAGAGCAAGAGTCCTGAAGGTGATTGAAGAAACCGGCTACGTCCCCAGCCATCAGGCAAAATCATTAAGGACAAAGCAAACAAAAGTTGTCGGCGTAATTTTGCCGAAAATCAGCACAGGAACTTCCAGCCGCGTCGTTATGGGGATGGATGAAGTTTTTTCTGAAAGAGGCTATCAAATTTTATTGGCGAATACAAATTTGCAAAGGGAAAAGGAAATCGAATTTCTGAATTTGCTGAAAAGCAGGCGTGTCGACGGAATTATTTTGTTGGCCACAAATATTGATGAGAAGTTGGTAAAAGAAATCGAAAATATCGATATTCCTTTTGTTGCAGTCGGCCAAGAAATCCCTCATTGTTCCTATGTTGTTCATGATGACTATAACGCGGCCAAAACGATCACAAATAAATTGATCGAAAAAGGGCGGAAACATATTGCATTTATCGGGGTGTATGAATCGGATTATGCGGTCGGCGTGTTAAGAAAACGAGGCTATATTGATGCACTAAAGGAACATGATCTGGCCATCGAACCTTCCCTCATCGCCGTTTGTGATTTTAAGCTTGAATCCGGGTACAAAGCCATGGAAGAAATAATGATGAATGCTCCTGTATTTCCTGATGGCGTGTTTGCCGCTACCCATCGCTTGGCGATCGGCGCCATGCAATATTTAAAAGAAAAAAACGTGAAAATTCCTGATGAGATCAGCGTGGCAAGCATCGGCGATTCGGATTTGTCGAAAATCTACTCTCCTGCATTAACAACGATCGATTATGAATATGAAGAAGCCGGAAGAAAGGCGGCAGAAATCCTTCTCCGGCAAATTGAAGAAAAAAATAATGAACAACAAAAAATTACATTAGGATATAGACTAATTGAAAGGGATAGTATATAATCAAAATTGTGGAATCGATTCCACAACAATATGGAATCGATTCCATTAATAAAATGTTTTATGTGGAATCGATTCCATATTTTTCTTAGATATCTAACCTAAAAAAATTTTTTAATGAAGATATGGGAGTGTGAAAAAGGATGTCGGAAAATAAACAGATTGCTAAAGAAATTCTTACAGCAGTTGGCGGAACCGACAATATTATTTCTGCCGCCCATTGCGCCACCCGTTTAAGATTAATGATAAAAGACAAAGAAAAAATTGATCAAGAGAAAGTTGAGAATATTTCCAAAGTTAAGGGGGCATTTTTTAACTCCGGACAGTACCAAATTATTTTAGGAACGGGGACTGTCAATCGTATCTATGATGAAATAATCAAATTAGGGGTCAGTGCCCGAACGAAATCGGAACAAAACAGTGAGGCTGCAAAAAGCGGGAATGCTTTTCAGCGTGGGGTACGAACATTTGGCGATGTTTTTGTGCCAATTATTCCAGCGCTGGTTGCTACTGGATTGTTCATGGGACTTCGTGGTTTAGTCATGCAAGAACAAATATTGGCTTTATTTGGGTTATCCCCATCTGATGTGTCAGAAAATTTTATTCTATTTACAGAGGTTCTAACTGACACTGCATTCATTTTTTTGCCTGCATTAGTGGCATGGTCAACATTCCGCGTATTTGGCGGCACCCCTTTGATCGGTTTAATTTTAGGTCTTATGTTGGTCAGTCCTTCCCTTCCTAATGCGTGGGGAGTTGCAGGCGGCGAAATCGAACCCATTAAATTTTTTGGTTTTATTCCGGTGGTAGGTTATCAAGGATCGATTCTTCCAGCTTTTATTGCGGGTATCATCGGGGCGAAATTAGAACAGAACATACGTAAACGTGTTCCAGAAGTATTAGACTTAATTTTAACGCCATTTTTAACACTATTAATCATGATCACTTTGGCACTGTTTGCTATTGGCCCTATTTTTCATGTTGCGGAAGAATACATTTTGGATGCAACGGTCTTCTTATTATCCCTTCCGTTCGGTCTAAGCGGATTAATTATCGGCGCATTGAATCAAGTAATCGTAGTGACAGGCGTCCATCATATCTTTAATATGCTGGAAATTCAATTATTGGAACAGTTTAAAAATAATCCTTATAATGCCATCATTACTTGCTCAGTTGCAGCACAAGGCGGCGCAGCATTAGCAGTAGGATTGAAAACGAAATCAGCGAAATTAAAAGCTTTATCATTATCTTCTTCCTTATCGACATTTTTAGGCATCACGGAACCAGCGATTTTCGGTGTCAATCTCCGCTATGTAAAACCTTTTGCAATGGGGTTAATCGGCGGTGGAGTCGGAGGATTTTTAGCATCAATACTTGGCTTAAAAGCTACAGGCATGGCCATTACCGTTATTCCGGGAACTCTGCTTTATTTGAACGGACAAATTCTTCCGTATATCTTCGTTAATCTAGTAGCGATCGGAACGGCCTTCCTATTAACTTGGCTTTTTGGGTTTTCCGATAAAATGCTCGCGGATAACAAGCAGTAAATTTCATACGAATTGAATAAGAAGGACAAAGATTTCGACTTAGATATTTGTCCAACTTCAAACCTTCTTCGCTTCCGTTCTTTGCGGCATCGTGCCGATTTTGTTCAACATTCAAAATATGAAAAGCTTGATCTTTCAGGAAAACATCGTATAAATTTCTTCCGGATGCAATCTTTAACATGTGATGATCGGAAAATGACCAAGGCCATATTTGTTCGGCCGGCAAGCAATACTTGCCGGCTTTTTAAAAGATAAAACGGAAGGACTTCCGTACTTCTCATTTCTGACAAACATTACCAACAAGAACAGGAGTACGACAAATGACGAAGGAAAGGCAATTGCTCGAGATGATCAATCGAATCAAAAGCAATGACGGGCCGTATACCCATTCTGATCCCTACCGCCCGGCGTATCATTTATCCCCTCCATTCGGTTTGATGAACGATCCGAACGGCCTCATATACTTTAAGGGGAGATTTCACGTTTTTTTCCAATGGAATCCTTTCGAGACGGATCATAGTACGAAAGTTTGGGGACATTTCTCCTCTACAGATTTATTGCATTGGGAAGGGCATCCCCCCGCTTTGGTCCCAGGTGAATGGTATGACAGGAACGGCTGTTATTCCGGTTCTGCCATCGAACATGATGGCAAGATGTACCTTTTTTACACGGGAAATGTGAAAAAATTAAACGGGGAACGCGAATCGTATCAATGTTTGGCCATTTCCGAGGACGGCATCCATTTTGAAAAAAAGGGGCCCATTCTCCATGTGCCAAAAGGATATACTTCCCATTTTCGCGACCCAAAAGTATGGCGGCACAATGAACATTGGTACATGGTTCTTGGCGCGCAAAGCGATGCTTTCCTGGGAAGAGCGGTTTTATTTTCCTCAACGGATTTCTATCATTGGCAAATGTTAGGCCCTATTGCAGGCAGTCATTGGAATCATTCGGGGGATCTCGGATATATGTGGGAATGTCCCGATTTTTTCCATCTCCAAGGGAAGGACATCCTTTTGTTTTGCCCGCAAGGACTGGAACCTAAAGGCATGAATTACAATAATCTTTATCAATCCGGATATTTGGCGGGCAGGTGGATTCCAGGCACAAATCATTATGAGCACGGTGAATTTAGGGAACTGGACCGCGGCTTTGATTTTTATGCGCCGCAAACGTTCGTTGATCCCAAAATGAGAAGAATTTTAATCGCATGGATGGGAATGGGTGACGAAAACGAACGGTATCATCCGACCGTTGAAAAAGGGTGGATTCATGCCCTGACCCTCCCCAGAGAACTGAAAGTCATCGGCGATCATTTATATCAAACCCCGATCGATGAGATACAAAATTTAAGGCGCGGCGAGCCGATTCGGATGCATATCGATATGAACAGGGATCATAGCGAATACTCGGCCACGATAAGTCCCCATTCTGAAATAATTGTTCATGTGCATTCATTAACAAGCGTGCCGTTGAAAATAACCATCCGAAACAATATTCAATTAAGCTATGACACAGATCATGGAATTTTCACCTTAAGGCGGAAAAAATTTAACGGAAATCAATACGAAAGCAGACAATGCATGATCGGTAAACTGAGCAAATTGCAGATTTTTCTTGATTCCTCTTCCGTCGAGGTCTTCATCAATGACGGGCAAGAAGTTTTCACGGCTCGCTTTTTTGCGGATCCGGAAGATCATTCCTTCCTGATTGCATCGGATTCTCAAGCGACGGTAGATTTGCAAATCTATTCATTGCTCGCTTCCTATCCCGTTTTTCGATAAGCACGATAATCATGAATTCAACGAATATCGGCCGGGGACACGGAACTTCCGAATACTTGACTCATTTTCCGGCATTTCGGGCAGGTCTTTCATTCGGCGGCCTGCCTTTTTTCTTCCTGCCTTGTCTCGAACGGGGAACATCCCAGCAATCATGAAAAGGACGGGCAATGTCCAAAAGGAGATTGCCCGCACCCGTGTGCCGATGATAAGGAACGATCCCTTTGTTTTTTTCCATCGCTTTTAATCGAGGCGACGGCTGAGGACGGCCTTCCTTCCGGTTTGCAAGGGAGACCAATGAAATTTTCAAGAAATTAAGCTTTGTTCTTGGCACCATTTTTCGTGATCATCCGGATCATCTGAGCGATCGGGATGATGCCAAAAATAATAATGAATAAGGATGAACCGTTAAATCATTTTTATTGGTCAAAACGGCAAAAAGAAGAACGGCCAGATAACGGACGAAAAAAACATGCCATTTGTACGGACCGGATTTCTTGTGAACCGGGAAAGACCGATGCATAACAGTCCAAAAATTCCGATCCGCAACCAGAACAATTCCTCTCCCCCTAATATTCATTCGGAAACCGCAGATCAGCCTAAAACCATTAGGATTCAAGAATAAACGAAAAACAATAACAATTCTGGACGAACAATCCGACAGCAAGCCATGAAGGTGACGTATGGAAAAACGGTTGGTTCAGAATTCATGCCAATAATCTCGATGTTTTTTATAACCTTATTCATGGAATTTTTTCCAATTTTGTTTACTATTATTATTAGAATGATAGAAAACCGGGTAAAGGAGGTTTGAAAAATGTTCGACTTGATCCCGCGAAAACATTATGAAGACACCTTTAAAAAAATGTTGAAGGCGATGAACGAATTTTTTGACGAACCTTTTGACAGCCTCTTGGGAAATGAGCCCCACAGTTTCCGGACCGACATCATCGAAAAAGACGACGCCTATTATGTGGAAGCGGAATTGCCCGGATTTACGAAAGATGACATTCAAGTGGAAATCGAAAACAATTATTTGACCATCCGCGCCAAAAGGGAAGAAAAGAACGAGGCAAAGGACGAGAACCGGCGCTTCATCCGCCAAGAACGGCGATACGGCGAATACGTCCGCCGGTTTTATGTGGACAACATCAACGAGCAGGACATTAAAGCCAAGTTGGAAAACGGGGTTTTGAAATTGGAAATTCCGAAATATCAACCGGAAAAATCGAAAAAGAAACAAATTCCCATCGAATGAGAAATGCCGTCCCCATTTCAAAAAAATAAACCTGGGCCCCATGGCAGGGCTCAGGTTTTTCCTTTGTTTTACGAAAACCTTTCTCATCGGCTTGATCGAACCGGCAGCCGGGGAAACGGACCCGGCCGGATCCCGCGGTCGCGGAGGATGGCCCGGAGCTTGCCGACCGGCGCAAGGAGGCCGTTGACAAAAAGATCCTCCCTGCCGCAGCAAAAAAGTCCTCTCCCCGTCCGATCCGGCAATTCCTTCTGAATCGGATCCGCAACCTGGTTGCGGGATCGGCAAAGCGCTGTACATTCCTTCCGGAACGGAGACGGATTCAAGATCTAGCGTCACTTTTGGATTTCCCGACCTGGTATCGATTGTCAAAGAAGACCGTTTTGCGGGTCATTTTTTGATTTTCGCGAGCCGGTATTCATGATTCACGACGACCGCCACTTCTTCGTCCGGGCTTGTATTTTTTATGCGGTACACCCAGCCAAAATTGAAGTGGAATCTTTTCTCTTCATTTTCTTTTGGCAAGATTTCAATTTTCCTCAGTTTTTCCTTGCTTAATATCTCATTATGTTCATTGATGGTAACGCTTTCCGCCACCTTCCCGATGGGTTCCTGCAATCGCTCACGGTCCACCGTGGAATCCTGGATCACATACGTCTTCCCCTGATAGCTTATTTCTTTCAAATTTTCCTTGTTTAATTGGTATTTCGGCAACGTCCGGTCAATCGCCATATTTTTTTCGGCCGTTTGTTTTAAATCGTTCAACGTTGAACATGCCCCCAGAAAGAGCAGGGCCATGAACAAAAGGAGAAATAGGGAAAAATTTCTTTTCAAACCATCGTCCTCCTTTCCGAATCCTGATGATAGGCCCAAGGGCAGGCGGACCGGTTCGGTTCTGGCCGCGGTCCGCAAGGCAGGCCTACAGACGGCCCGATGCTCCGCCGTCGTCCGGCGGGACGGCCGGAGCGGAATGATCGGACGGGGCCACCAGCTCGACTTTTATCCGGTCGGGATCTTCAAAATAGACGGCGTAATGGCCTTCCCCTCCGGCATAAGGGTGTCTGTCAAGGTAGAGGATGTTTATCCCTTTTTCCAGGAATTTTTCCGTTAATTCATCCTCCCGCTCTTTCGATCTGGCATGAAAAGCCAGATTCGAGCCCGACCCTGCAGCGGTGGCGTTCCTTCACTTGAACGAAAACGATGTACGTATGGCCATATTTCCATCTGATGCCGGACTCCCGCTTCTGATACGGTGCATAACCGAGTTCCGTCAATAACCAATTCCAAAATTCGGCTGATTTCGCCAGATCGGAGACATAGATTTCAATATGATGGAGCAATTCCTCCGTTCCTCCTTGGACACTTTCGTTTATCTTTATATTAAAAGATCGGACGGAGGAAGAAAACAGGAAAATGACCGTTCGCTCCATTCATTGCCGTGAATCGCGGTGTTTTCAAACCGTTTCTTGTCCGGAATCTACGAATCAGGGTACTTGGGAGTGATTTCCTTAAACACGGATCCGGCCGGCGGGAATTTTTGGGGAGCCCAAATCTTCAGGGGGACATCGGTCTGAGTTGGTCGGGCAGCGCCGCAAACTCGTGCGCCCGTCCTGAAAAACGGCGGGACCGGCATTTTACGCCGATGCCGGGAGCATGTTCATCGCCGGATTTCCGCTGCCAGCACCGGAACTTCGGAGAAACCGGCGATCCTATTCTTTATGCATAATTTCCTATAAATTACATTTTTTCTATAAATTATATTCCCCGTTTTCGGCGAAAGGGAGCCTAGCCGAATTTCCGCCCTCTTAGACCCCCATTGGGGAAAAGGTTGAGGACCCGTAAAAACAAGGGCTCAGCGAAGTGCGCCCAGCCCGTCTCAAGGTCATTGCTGCTTATATGATCCTCTGAAATATTTTTCGGATTGAATTCCTTGATTCCTGCTTCAGCGCAGCGATTTCAATGCTTCCGCGATCGGCGTATCCCCAGCCATCAAATCGAAGGCCTTTCTGTACGTGTTCGGTTCGTCGAGGGTTTGAACGATCGTCCTTGCCACATCTTCGCGGGGAATGCTCCCGCCCTTCAAGTTTTCCGCCGCGGTAACCAATCCGGTGCCTGTTTCATCGCGGAGATAACCGGGCCGGATAATGGTATAATTCAAACCGCTGTTCATCAGCATCCGATCGGCATAATGTTTGGCGACATAATAGGGCTTCAGGTCTTCCGGCCAGTTTTCCCGGTTGTGGGCTTGGAAGGTGCTTACGATGACAAAACGTTTGATTCCGATTTTTTCCGCGGCTTCCATCGCTTTAACCGCCCCGTCCAGATCGACAAGCAACGTTTTATCCGGGCCCGTGTGTCCGCCCGAACCGGCGGAAAATACGATCGCATCGCAGCCTCTGGCCGCCTCGGCGATTTCATCGACCGTCCCTTCCAGATCGGCGAGTACCGCTTCAATTCCCTTGTTCCGCAATGCCTCCCATTGCTCCGGTTTCCGGACCATCGCACGCACGGTGTGCCGTTCGTGCCCTTGGAGCATGTCCACCACTTGCCGGCCGACCTTTCCGTTGGCGCCTATGAGCAACACTTTCATCCGAATCCTTCCTTTCTCCTATTGGAATTTTAAAGTGAACCGCCAATCCTTTGTCCCGCATCATGTCAAAGCCGGAAAATGCGGAAGCACAAACTCGCCCAATTCTTCGAGCACTTCCTCTACGGGACGGTGCCCATATTTTAAATTGATAATGACATGGTTCACGCCCGCATCCTGCAAAGCGGCAAGAAATTCGATTACGAAATTCCGCCCCGTGCGGAAGCCGAGATGAATCGGTTCCGGCGCATGATCGGGATCTTCCGTCAAATCAATATACAGCGATTGGGTAAAGGGCTTGAATTCCCCGGTCAACGAACGCCAATTTTCGATCAATGCCTTTTGGAATTTCAGCCCGCGCGGATAGTAGATCCACCCGTCGCTGTGTTCCGCAATCCATTCCGGCGACTGTCCGCTGTGGCCGGTCACCATCATCGGGATCTCCGACAATTTCGGTTTCGGCAGCAAATCTCCGCTTGTCATGTGCACCCGTGCGGTGTCGATCGTCGGAAAACGCTCCCGCCATACCCTTCTGATGACCGCCACCGATTCCCGGAACAGCTCGCCCCGGTCATCCGGATTCACGGCGAAGGCCGGAAACTCGATCGGGCGGTCGCCCGTTGCGACACCGAGAATCAGCCGTTCCCCGGATAACCGGTCAATCGAAGCCGCCGCCTTCGCGACATGGAGGGGGTGGCGCAGCGTTAAAATGATGCTCCCCGTCCCCAAGGCGATTTTTTTGGTGTTGGCGGCAAGATACCCCAAAAACGCAAAGGGGTCATAGATTTGCCCCACATCGCCGAAATTGGGGTCGCGGAGCGGCACATCCCGCACAAACAATGCGGCGAAATTCAGTTCTTCCGCCCGTTTGGCCAACTTCATTTGCTTTTCGATATCCATCTCCGGGATATCGCCCGTATAGGATTCGATCGGAAAGAACAATCCTAAAGTCAGTTTGTTTTCCTGATACATGCGTGAATATCCGTTGTGATTTTTGAACTTTTCCATTTGACCTCTTCCTCATTTTATTTTTTCCCATTTCCTGTCGGGAGATGACTTCCAAAATGGCCGGTTGTTTGACCGGCGAAAAAATCCCCAAGGTTTTCTCATGGAAAAATTGAATTTCATTCCCCAAAACCGCGGCCGGTTTCCCGCTCGCCTAAAGAGCGGCTGCACGGCCGCCCGTCCCGATTCATGATGCGGCAGGAACCGTTGAAACATCCATTTTGATCACTTCGTCAATCACCGCGCTGCCAAGGCAAACTTCACCGTCATAAAATACCGCGACTTGTCCGGGAGTGACGGCCTTTACCGGTTTTTCGAATTCCACAAGGGCCGTCCCATCCGGACGGACATGGACGGTTACCCTTTGATCTTCCTGACGGTATCTGAATTTGGCCGTGCAGGCAAATGTACGCGGGCGAAGATCCCCGTTAATGAAGCTGACATCAGATGCGATAAGGCCCGCGGAAAACAGGGCGGGGTGATTTTTCCCTTGGGCGACGAGCAACACGTTGTTTTCCAAATCTTTATCGACGACATACCAAGGTTCGCCCGTACCTTTCCCGCCGATTCCAAGCCCCTTCCGTTGGCCGATCGTGTAGTACATCAGCCCGTCGTGGGTACCCAGCACTTCTCCGTCCAGCGAACGGATTTCGCCGGGCTGTGCCGGCAAAAAATTCTTCAAAAACCTTTTAAAATTCCTTTCCCCGATAAAGCAGATTCCCGTACTGTCTTTTTTATTGGCGGTCACGAGGCCCAATTCCCGGGCGATCTTCCGCACTTCATCCTTCGTCAGACCGCCGAGGGGAAAGAGGACTCTCGCCAAATGCTTTTCCGTCAATTGGGCGAGAAAATAGGTCTGATCCTTGTTCCGGTCTTTTCCGCGCAACAGGGTGATTTGGCCATTCTCCCTGCTGATTCTGGCATAATGGCCCGTCGCGATATAATCGGCGTCCAGCGAAAGGGCGTAATCGACAAAGGCTTTAAACTTGATTTCGGTATTGCATAATACGTCCGGATTGGGGGTCCGCCCCCGCTTCAGTTCATCCATAAAGTAGGTAAATACCCGGTCCCAATATTCTTTTTCAAAGTTTACGCTATAGTAAGGGATCCCGAGTTGATTGGCGACCCGCTTCACGTCTTCGAAATCTTCCGTGGCCGTACATACCCCGTCGTCATTGGCATCGTCCCAATTTTTCATAAAGACGCCGATCACTTCATATCCTTCCTGCTTCAGCAGGTATGCGGCCACGGAGGAATCGACGCCGCCGGACATTCCGACGACAACCCGCTTTTTCATCATACGGATTCCCCCTTTAAACTGAAATGTTTTTTGTTACAGTTATGCGCAAAAAAAAAATGGACAGGCACAACGAACCCCGAAGGAGGGGATGTCCGTCAAACGGAACCCTCGCTGCGGTTGATTTCATCGATGATATCTTGGATCGTCACGCCTTTTAAATAGTTTAAAAAATGTTGTTCCGCATTATGGCAAACGCGGATGAGGATATTGGACAGGTTTCTGCCGATCGGACAATTCTCATTGGAGTCCGGACATTTCGGCACAAGCGTTTCTTCACTGGTGATCTTAAAGATTTTATCCAGCGTAATCCGCTCGGGCGGATCGCTTAAGGTGAATCCGCCTTTCGCCCCTTCTTTCGAGGCGATCAAATTTTCCTTTCGCAATATGCTCAAAATTTTCCTCAACCGTGCCGGATGGACCGAAACGCTTTGGGCAATGTCTTCGCTGGTCACCCGCTGGTTCCGCTTTTCGGCGAGAAACGCAACGCAGTGAACGGCAACGGAAAAATCGCTATTCATTATGAACTCCCCCAAACTGTAATAATAATGGTTACAGTTTAAAATGTCAACCCTCCCGTCTCTTTTTCGGCAAAGGACGGCCATGACCTGCCATCGGCCCATGGGTTTGCCGACGAACGGGCGAAAACCGGGAACGATGCCGCGGCAACGGGACCGGGCAGTGACATGGGACGGCCATTGGCCGATCAATCATTTGTCGTCCATAAAAGCCCCTTACCCTTTCGGGCACCAGCTTCCGCGGCGGATTTTTCCCCCGTTTCGGCGACGTCAGTCCCGGATTCCGATCCGAGACGATTCTATCCTTTAGTCTTTACGAAATTCTTTCGGCCGTGGAGGGATCAATCGTTTTTTTCATTTTTTGAAGAGCCGAACAAGGGTTCATCGCAGCGAAGGACTTCTTTTGAATCATTGATTGCTGCTCCCCATTCATCAGGGACTTGCGATTTTAACAAACCGGTGAATGCTGCGGGATCGTTTTTTTCTTTATTTCAAGTAATTATAGGAAAAAACTCATGAAGACGCTTTTTATACCAAATATAATTGAGAATGAAAATCATTATTTATAGAGGTGTTGTTCCCATGAGACGCTATAAATGGCCTGTCCTGTTGCTTTTGGCAAAGCGGCCTGCTGTTTGGCTGTTCGAATACGGATAAAAGTTCAACGGAACCGAATAAAAAGGAGCCGGCGCAAGAAAGCGGCCAAGCCGATTTAAGCCAAGTAACGGCAGATTACCGCGAGTACGCGACCGCCGAGATCGAAGAATTTGTGAAGAAAACTGAAGAATTCGCCAATGCGGTGATTGCCGGGGATGTGGAAAGAGCGAAAGAGCTTTACGCCCCCGCCCGCATGCATTACGAGCGCTCCGAACCGATCGCCGAGGCGTTTGCGGATCTGGATCCGAAGATTGACGCCCGCGAAGGCGATGTCCCCGATTCCGAATGGCGCGGTTATCACTGGATCGAAAAAGAGCTGTGGGTGGAAAACACGACCAAGGGCTATGAAAAATATGCGGAGCAGCTGATCGAAGACGTAAAGCTTTTGCGGGCGAAGGTGGAAACCGTTGAGGTGACACCGGATCTTTTGATCACCGGCGCGGTTGACCTTTTAAATGAAGTCTCCACATCAAAAGTGACCGGGGAAGAAGACCGTTATTCGCATACCGATCTATATGATTTTGTCGCCAATGTTCAGGGCGCCGAAAAAATTTATGAACTGCTGAGCCCTGCGCTCAAGGAAAAAGACGAGGCCCTCGCCGAGGAAATTGAACAGCGCTTTGACGCCGTTTACGGATTGCTGAACAAGTACAAAAAAGGGGAAGGGTATATTTCCTACACTGAACTAAGCAAAGAACAAGTCAAAGAGTTGAGCCAGGCGATCAATGAATTGGCGGAACCGCTTTCCAAATTGGGGATTGTGCTGGAGGGCTGAGCGATGGCTGAACCGGACAAACAAGAATTCCCATCCATCTTGAAGAAACAGGTATCCAGGCGGGATGTTTTGAAGGCGGCCGGCATCGGGGGAGTCGGGATCTTGCTCGGCGCGGCAGGAGTCGGCTGCGCATTTGCCCTCGCTGACGTGCTGCCGGACATCCAAAAACAAGAAAAAACCGACGCCATCATCCCCTTTTACGGGAAACATCAGGCCGGCATAACGACCCGCCCCCAGAACCATATTTATTTCGCCTCCTTTGACGTGACGGCAGAAAACCGGAAGGAGCTGATTCGGCTTTTTCAAGACTGGACGGAAGCCGCCGCTGCGATGACCGAAGGCAGACCGGTCGGCGATGAATCCGATAATAAATTCCTTCCGCCGCATGATACGGGGGAAGTTTTGCGGCTTTCTCCGGCGAATCTGACGCTGACCTTCGGCGTCGGGCCGACGCTTTTTACAAAAAACGGCAAGGACCGGTTCGGGCTGCGAAAAAAACAGCCGGCCGAACTGAAAGAACTGCCGAAATTCCCGCTTGATTCGCTGGAAGAGCGATGGACCGGCGGAGATCTTTGCGTTCAGGCCTGTGCGGATGATTTTCAAGTCGCCTTTCACGCCGTAAGAAATTTGGCGAGAATCGCCCGCGGCAAAGCCGTAATCCGCTGGGCCCAGGCCGGCTTCCAGCGGACGAAACAGGCGGGTTCAAAAAATGAAACGCCGCGAAATTTATTTGGCTTCAAAGACGGAACCGTGAACCCGGATGTGAACGATCCGGCCGAACTGAACAAATACCTTTGGGTGCAGCCCGGCGACGGGGCCGATTGGCTCGTCGACGGAACATTTTTGGTCGTAAGACGGATTCAAATGTTCATCGAAGTTTGGGACCGGACTTCCTTGAAGGAGCAGGAAAATACGATCGGCAGATACCGGGATTCGGGCGCGTACCTTGGGCAGAAGCACGAATTCGATCCGCCGGATTTCGAAAAGAAGGACGCAAACGGCGAATACTATATCCCCATAACCGCCCACGTGCGCGTCGCCCGCGGCGACGGAAAAGAAAAGATTTTGCGCCGTTCCTATTCCTATACGGACGGGATTGACCCAAAAACCGGAACCATTGATGCCGGATTATTGTTCATCTGCTTTCAGCGCAGCATATCCGAACAATTCATTCCCATCCAAACACGGCTTGCACAGACGGACCATTTGAACGAATATATCGTCCATCGGGGAAGCGCCGTATTCGCCTGCTTTCCCGGAGCAAAAAAGGGAGGATATATCGGGGAAAGCCTGTTTTCATAACAAACCGGCCCGTTGCAGGATGTCCTATTCTATTCCACATGCCGGGAAAACGTAATTTTCATAAGCCTCTTCGCTTTCAATAGGAGTTGAAACGGATGGATAAAAAATTCGGCCTGATCGCCTTCGCCATTTTTTTGTCGATTGGACTTTTTTCGAACCGGGCCATCGCCGCGGTGAACGTTGATGACTTATATGTCAAGATTGGCGATGCCATCATGGAAACGAAGGAAGAAAACTGGGGCGCCGTGCAGGCCAATTTGGAACAATTCTCCGCACAATGGGACGAAGAAAAAGCCGCGGACAACAAAAAAACCGCCGAAGTCGATAAAATCTTGAAAAAGGCGAAAGACGCCCTGGAAAAGCCTGAAAAAGATCCGGCAGAAATCGGCGAAGCCTTGTCGGCGCTGTCAAAGGCCCTCGCTTCCTACGAAAAGGAGCAAAATCCGGCTGATCCGCAAAAAGAAAAAGAAAAACTGAAGCAGCTGTTTCCGCTTATTGATGAAATGAAACAGATGATTCGAAACGGCCAGCAGGAACAGGCGGCCACGAAATATCAGCAATTGCTTTCCGCTTGGACGGTCCATGAGAACATCGTCCGCGCCGAAAACGTCGTTTCGTACGGCGAAATCGAAACACAGCTCGCTTTGTTAAGAATTTCCCTGACGCAAACGCCGCCGGACCGGGAGAAGGCCTTAAAAAGCCTGGAGGACCTTTCCGCTTCCGTCGAAAATTTTTTAAGCGGGAAAAAGGCGGAAAAATCCGCCGAAAATGACTACACATTACGCGATGTGACCGATCTGTTGGAAAAAAGCGTGCAGGCGCTGAAAAACGACGACCCGTCCGGGGCGGCGGAACATTTGAACGAGATATTGTTCATCTGGCCGGCGGTTGAAGGGGAAGTCCGGACGAGGGACCACTGTCTTTACAACCGCGTGGAAAACGAAATCCCCTCCGCAGGATCGGTTCCTTGCAATCGGACAAGAAAGACACGGAAAACGTGCAAAGGACGATCAGCGAACTGCATGACGCCCTCCGGCAGCTGGCGGCCAAGACCGGCTATAGCTATGTCGATGCGATGCTCATTTTGCTGCGGGAAGGGTTCGAAGCGCTGTTAATCATCGCCGGTTTGCTTTCATTTCTGAAGAAGACGAATCATGCCGACAAGCAAAGAGGGATTTGGGCCGGCGTTATCTTCGGCATCGCCGCCAGCGCCGTTCTGGCCATTGTCATGAACGTATTTTTCTCAAAACTAACCGTCGCCGGAAGCCGCGAATCCATCGAGGGGATCGTCGGCATCACCGCCGTCGCGATGATGCTCACGGTCGGCGCCTGGCTCCACAAAAAGTCCAATATCGCCCACTGGAACCGGTATCTTAAAGACCATCTCGGACAAGCGCTGGCTAAAGGAAGTTTATTTTCCATGGCTTTCTTGAGTTTTCTCTCGATTTTCCGCGAGGGGGCCGAAACGATCATTTTCTATGCCGGAATGGCCCCGTCGATCGAAATGAGCCAATTGATTTTGGGGATCGCGATCGCCGTGGCGATCCTGGGGATCCTCGGGTTTGTCATCATCCGCTTCAGTGCGGCGGTTCCGATCCGCCCGTTCTTTAAGGCGGCGACTCTGCTCATTTATGTCCTGTCATTCAAGATGCTCGGCGTCAGCATTCACGCCATGCAGGTGGGAAAAACCGTTCCGATCCATTCCTTGCCGAATGTCCCCTACATCGAATCGATCGGTTTCTATCCGACGCTTGAAACGGTCGTGCCCCAGCTGCTGCTGGTCGCCATCATCATCGGCGTGACGCTGTACGTGAAAAAAACGGCCGTCGAATCAAAGGCCGCTGTAGAGAAATAAAAAGGGAAAAGAGGATCTAATATCAAAACGCAGATCCTCTTTTTTCCTGTATGAAGAGGAGCGGCAGGCCTATTTTTCAGCTTTTGCTGAAGATCTTAACCGTTTTTCGCATGGAGCCGGTCAGTCCGAAAGGAAAAAGGCCGCTCGCAGACCGGATGTTTGATTAATTTCAATCCCAAACCGAAACAGTTTCTTTCGGAGTTCTATAAATTTTGTTTCAGACACAATCGCACCCATTAACTTTTCCATAAATTATAGCATTTTATTTGGGCCTTTCAACAAGGGATTCGAAAGATTAATTTTTTTGTGAATTTATCCACCACCATTCCATGTTCAGTTGCATCTTGATCTAAACAAAAATGATAAATTCACAATATCTCAACAGCTATCTATGTTTTTCAGTACGTCAACGTATCGTAACGTGTTTTTTATCCTTACAACAATTGGATAGAGACGACAAAAAACGTTGTCCTAACGATTGAGTCAACCCACACTCCCTCATAGAAACACGATTTTGATTCGTGCGCTTTTATTTTCCTGTTTTCGGGAATGTATTCATTCATTTTTCATAACGGTGCACACCGAACGATTGGCCAGTGCATAAAATGCCTAAAGACTTTATTTTACTAGAGGTGAAAAAAATTTATGGCTTCATATCCCGATTCATCAGCTTCCCAAGCGCAATTTACTTTCGACGTCAATAAAAGTCCCCTGTTCAAAAAAGATCATAAAAATTATATTAACGTATTAGGCATTCAGCAGTTAAATACCCTGGAAAATGTGTCTCTGCTGGATATTTTCCTGAGCGCCGGCAATGTCGTGGAACCGCACTATCACCCGAATGCGGCCGAGCTCGTCTATTGCATCTCCGGCGCCGCAACCGTATCGCTCTTGAACCCATTTACCAAACAAATTCTCAATTTTTCGATTACACCCGGACAAGTGGCAAACATCCCCCGGGCTTGGTGGCATTATGAAATAGCCGAAGCCGATCACACCCATCTTTTGGCGATTTTTGACGCGCCGACGCCAGAAGTGATTTTAGGCTCCGACATCTTGACCTTCACGCCGGCAAATATCATGGCGCATACCTATTGTCTCGATGAAAATCTATGGAAACAAGCCATCGCGCCCGTCAAACCCTCCACATATATCGGCCCATATAAGAACTGCGGCCAGACAAAGGAAGATATGTCCCATCCCCATTTGAATCAGCCGTATCAACAATTCCAATCCATTCATCCGTACCAACTGCCCCCATACGTCCCCCAGTATCCGCCCCATTGGGGATGACGGATTAAGTAAGCACAGTGCTTGACATGGAAATCCATGTCTTTTTTTTGCGTTACCTTTTGCGGACGCTGCGGACATGATTATGATTGCCGGCCCTCAAGAATTTCGTATATTCTAGAATAGACGGGACCGTTTTGGAATGAAGGGGCTGGTTTCTTCCATCCTTTTTATTGATGAAAAAAATTATAGCCTTCAAGAAGCGGAAGCCGGTTGAAGCCAAGAGGAAGGACGGCGCCTGCAGCGGCCGGGATTTTACATCCTTCCGCCGGTTAAGCGGAAAACGAGGGGCTTCGAGCCAGACCGCTTTTGTGGTCCGGCGGGCAAAGAGATATCCGAAACCGCAACAAAATGAAGCCGACCCGATCGGCATTTCATGAATCTCCGATATAAAGCCGCTTTTTCCGGCAACCAATGACAGGGAGCGGATAAAGATGAAATTCGATCCAACTCAACATCTCCATTTGGGATATTATGAAAACGGCGCCGACTTAGAAGCAATCGCCTATAAAATCCAAAATGAAAACAAGTGGGTCGTCTTTTTTGATATGGGCCACGATGCTGAAATCGTCAAAAAAATATCCGGCAAATATGAGCATCACGAAGGATACGGTTATAAGATTTTTACTGTCGATGCGGAGGATTTATCTTATGAAGCCGGGAGCAGGCTTTTTGCAGAATGGTTAAAAGAAAATCAGATAATCGAAACATTGAAATAGAAATCCGCATCCCCGCCCCAAGGGAAAACCTTGGGGCGTTTTCAGTTCGCATCGGATTTTTTCCAAAAGAGATTCATGTGCGCATTGACCGATTCTTCCAAAAATCACCGGAACGCGCCAAAAAGAGCGGACACGGTGACGGCCAGAGAAAAAACGCCCTTCGTACGCCTGTAAGGAACGGACATAAGAACTTTGCATCAATTCCGTTTTGAAAGGAACGACTGACGCTGCCCCCTTGCACGGTGTTTCGAATTGGAAGCGGGGTTTTTTTGCCCCCTGTTTTTGCTCAAGCACCCGGCTTTTCCGAAGGAACATGTTCTATTTCCGGAAAAGGCCGCATATACTCTTCCCGAGACACAAGCGATGCGCAGCATTCATTGATGTAAGCGCTTAAAGGGAGGGGGAATAATGGCGGACAACAGGGCTGTTGTTTATGTCGGAAAAGGGAAAGTTGAAGTGCAGGATATCGGTTTTCCGGAGCTTGTATTGAAGGACGGGCCGGGCGTCCATCCGAAAAATGTCGGCCGCAAATGTGAACATGGGGTGATCCTCAAGGTGGTCACAACGAATATTTGCGGCAGTGACCAGCATATGGTCCGGGGACGCACAACCGCGCCGGCGGGGCTTGTGCTCGGCCACGAAATCACCGGCGAAGTCATTGAGATCGGCCGTGACGTGGAATTCATCAAAAAAGGGGATTTGGTCTCGGTTCCCTTTAATATCGCTTGCGGCCGTTGCCAAATGTGCAAAGAACAGAAAACCCACGTTTGTTTAAATGTCAATCCCGAACGGCCCGGCGGGGCATACGGTTATGTGGATATGGGAGGCTGGGTCGGGGGGCAAGCGGAGTATGTCATGGTGCCTTACGCCGATTTTCAACTGCTGAAGTTTCCCGATAAAGACTTGGCGATGGAAAAGATCCTTGATTTGACGATGCTTTCCGATATCTTTCCGACCGGATTTCACGGCGCTTACTCCGCGGGGGTCAGACCGGGATCCACCGTTTATATCGCCGGAGCCGGCCCGGTGGGATTGGCGGCCGCCCACTCCGCCCAGCTGTTGGGCGCATCGGTCGTGATCGTGGGGGATTTGAACCCGGACCGGCTGGCGCAGGCGAGAAGCTTCGGCTGCGAGACGATCGATTTGAGCAAGCATGATAATCTGGGCGAACAAATTGAACAAATTCTCGGCGAGCCGGTTGTCGATGCGGCTGTGGACTGTGTCGGTTTTGAAGCCCACGGGCACGGCCATCATCACGCCCAAGAAGCGCCCGCCACGGTCCTCAACTCCATTATGGAAGTCACCCAAGTCGGCGGAAAACTCGGGATTCCCGGGCTCTATGTAACGGGAGACCCCGGAGGAATTGATGAGGATGCCAAGGTCGGCTCCCTGAAAATCCGCTTCGGATTGGGATGGGCAAAAGCCCATACTTTCGTCACCGGGCAGACCCCCGTCATGCGCTACCACCGTTGGTTGATGAATTTGATTTTGCATGAAAAGGCACAAATCGCCAAGGCGGTCAATGCCACCGTCATTTCGCTGGATGAGGCGCCGAAAGGCTACGAGGAATTTGATAAGGGAGCGGCCAAAAAATTTGTCATCGATCCCCATGGACTGGTGAAGCATTAATCGATCCAGAGCGAAAGCATTTGAAAAAAGGGAAGAGCCAAAGTGAATGAACTTTGGCTCTTTTTATGCCCATGCTTTCCCGATCTTGCCGCCGGAATAAAATTCCCCGCTCCCAACAGGAACGCAGTGACAATGGAAGAAGCCACGGTTCAGGTTTGGAGAGGGGAATTTTTTATGATCGAAGGTGCGGATGAAAAGGGGACGGGCATCCATCTGCGAACAGGAGATTCTGTTTGTTGGGGGAACGGAACCTGTAAGCTATTCCTGCGGCTGCTCCCCCGGGACATTCACTTGGAAGGTAACGCCGAACTTGTCCTTTACGATCCCGTACAAGGGGCTCCAATCCGTCTTCTGCAAGGGCAGGACGACTTGTCCGCCGTCCGCCAAAGCGGCGAAGATTTCTCTCGCCCTTGCCTCGTCCTTCGGATGGATGGCAATCTGGACCGTGTCGCCCGGCTGATAAGGCATGCCCGGGTACGTATCGGAGAACATGAGATCCGCGTCGCCGACTTTCAATTGCGCATGCATCACGCGGCCTTTCATGTCATCCGTCAACGGATGATCCGGATCCTCCGGCATATCTCCGAACGTCATGATGCCCATCACTTGCCCGCCCAGCGCTTTCTCGTAAAAATGGATGGCTTCCCTCGCATTGCCGTCAAAAATCAAATATGGATTCAAACGGATTGACATCATTCTCAGCTTCCTTGGAAAAGTTTGGATAACCGCATTCATTATTCACCAAAGTCGAACTGCATAAACCGTTTTTACGAACAAAGTTATGCGCCGAGTTTCCCGGGACGGTTATTGGATCGGCATTTCGGGGGCCCCATTTTGGGCGTCACAACCAACGATTTTTTCCAATTCCTGCAAATCATTTTTCGTCAGTTTCAGTAATGTTTCATTGATGACCTTTCGCAAACGTCCCACAGCACTTGAGTTGGACGTGTATACCGATATCAATCTGCGCCGCACACCGATCGATGCCCGGGTTCTCTCTGATGCAATCATGCGGACATCTTTACGCTCTTCTTGACATCCCGCGATTTGCGGACGATCCTTTGCCTGTTTTTCAAATAGGCGCTCCGCAGCGTCTGATTCATGATCCCATGGATGATTTTGACCATGGCTCGCCGCCCCTCTGGCTCCAATACATCCCTCGTTTTTCACCGGCAGGTAATGTGCCGCTGGTTAGATTCCATCGCCCCCAGACCGCGGCCAAAGAATTTATAAGCGAAAGACACATTTGCAAAACGGATCATGATTGATGCACACCTTCTGATATTTAAAGAATCCGGGAACCATGACGATTCCGAAAAGCGTTAAACCTCATTCATTCCGCCCTAGTCCATTTGCGGAACGTTCATCCCCCAAAATGGACGGGCCATTTCTGCTTCTTTTCCTACTATCCGGCCGGTGCTGCCGGGCCCAATTTATGCGTGTCCTGAAGAAAAATTTCCCAAATGCATTCCGAATGATACAATAATAGTATTCGGAAATCCTTGCCTGAAGTAAGGAACGGTTTGGAACGGTTTTTTCCTTGTACAGCCGTTTGTCCGGGACGGTTTTCATAACCGGGCATTTATTCGTTCTTTAAGATTTCGCTCGTTGATCCCGTTTTGACAGAAGTTAAACGATTTTTTCGTCATTCTTTTCGCCCGGTCAACAATCTGTCCTAAATGATAGCCCGTATGTTCCACCAAATGATACAGACTGTGCATATCGATTTCATCAGGCATGTTTTCCATGAATTTTCCGTGACGGAGCGAAATTCATCGAAGGTTTTTTCCACCGTCCGGATCAGTTCTTCGGGAGACAGAGATAAATCGGGAAAATTATCTTCGATCCCCTCATCAAAGCCGGGGTGATCCCGATCGGATATTTTGGCGGAAATTCTCCTGACGTGTTCGCAAATGTGAAGGGCAATCCCGCCCACGGAATTTAAATTTTCCGCTTCCTTCCTCCATATCGCATCGGCATCGAGCGCCTGGAGAGACTGAACGAATTTCGGAAGGTAGTGGCTGCACATTCTTTCTTGCGAGATTTTCACGAACAACTTTAAGCATGGATGGCTGTCCATTTTCACCCTCCTGCAAAGGCATTTATATTTCTTTGTTGGATTCGGAAAAAAGTTTTTGTATGTGATCCGGAGCGCTTTTTTCAAGCGCCATGCGCAGGGATAAAAAAGCTTTTTTCTAACTATTATAAAGGAATCTTTCATTTCTTCAATTTTTTTAAAATATTCATTGATACGATAGGCGATGTTTCAACGGGTTGCCGGGGAGGTTTTGCGAATGAAAGTACATATTTTGCACACGGGAAAGGTTTACATTGACCGGGCGCTGGCTTACAGGGAAAAAACCTTGCACCCCCTCCCTTTTACCGGCTGGTTTAGGGGAAAGGATAAAAAAATATGGGTTCCTGTGTCTTCTTACCTAATTGAGCATCCAAAGGGACTTGTTTTGGTGGATACGGGCTGGCATGAAGAGATTCGGCTGAATCAAAAAAAACATCTGGGGCGTTTGGCGTACTCGATGTTTAGAGGGGATCTTCCGGAGGGGGATTCAATCGCCGAAAAGCTTCATTCCCTGGGGATCAAAAGCGAAGATTTGGATTTTGTAATCCTTACCCATTTGCATTCGGACCACGTCAGCGGCTTGAAACATGTGCAAGATGCGAAACGGATTCTTACCAGCGAAATCGAATGGAAGGCTGCCCATCGAAGAATGGGTTACATAAAGTCCATGTGGCAGGGCGTCGCGATTGAAACGTTCCATTTCACGGACATCCCCCATGGTCCCAATCATCAGGGGTGCGATTTATTTGGAGACGGATCGCTCTATCTTGTACATACGCCCGGCCACAGCGACGGGATGGTGGCGGTCTTGGTAAAAATGCAAAAGGGTTGGCTGGTATTGGCCAGTGATGTCGGCTATTCGGAAAGATCATGGGAAGAAATGATCCTGCCCGGCATAACAACGGATAAACAAGCCGCTTGCCGATCCTTAAAATGGCTGAAGGAGTTTTCAAAAAGAGACGATTGCATCCGCGTATTGGCAAATCATGATCCGGCAATAACGCCAGGAATTATTGAATAATTTAACAGTCTCTGATTGATTTTCTCCGGATAAGATTCTTGTGCGGTTTTGTCTCTGTAACCCGCGTGGGTCCGACTCCCACCATCGGCGTCGTACTAAGAAAAAAACTTTAGAAACAAAGTGTTTCACTAATAGAAATATGATATTGAATAATCCATCGAAACCATGCCTAGCACGAGTTCTAGGCTCATTTCCATATGTACCGCCGCGCCGGTAGCGGCGGAATTGAACAGGATGGCTACGAAAACGTCTAGCGAAAGTTGCTGATTTTTTGATTTTCACATTTTCTATCCGGAAATGTGTGACAATTCAAGGGACACGTGGCTCCTTTCTTTGTTGGTTGACCAAATCCAGTATAAAAGAAATTGGAGCCCATGTGTCTTATTTTTTGAATTATTTCGAAACCCCAACAAATAGTATAGAGCCAATAATATAGAGCCATCGTTTCAAGACAAAATAAAATGCGCCCTCTGTAACAATTACAGAAGGCGCATGAAATCATTTACTGATGCCGATGGTGGGAGTCGAACCCACATGGGGGGCTACCCCACACGATTTTGAGTCGTGCGCGTCTGCCAGTTCCGCCACATCGGCGTGATCAAAAGGCGGCAACCGGATTCGAACCGGTGATAAAGGTTTTGCAGACCTCTGCCTTACCACTTGGCTATGCCGCCGATTTAAGCGGAAGACGGGACTCGAACCCGCGACCCCCACCTTGGCAAGGTGGTGTTCTACCACTGAACTACTTCCGCAAACTGGGCTAGCTGGATTCGAACCAGCGCATCACGGAGTCAAAGTCCGTTGCCTTACCGCTTGGCTATAGCCCAATGATAATGGGGCGACTAGTGGGAATCGAACCCACGCATGCCAGAGCCACAATCTGGTGCGTTAACCACTTCGCCATAGTCGCCATGATAAGGAACAGGGGCAGTAGGAATCGAACCCACACTAGAGGTTTTGGAGACCTCTGTTCTACCATTAAACTATGCCCCTTTGTTCGGATGGTGGAGGGGGACGGATTCGAACCGCCGAACCCAAAGGGAGCGGATTTACAGTCCGCCGCGTTTAGCCACTTCGCTACCCCTCCATGTTCGTCGCCAATGCCGGCTGCAGGACTTGAACCCGCAACCTACTGATTACAAGTCAGTTGCTCTACCATTTGAGCTAAGCCGGCGTAGGAAAGGATTACGCACTTTTTATTATCTCTTTCAGCTTCTCTGCTCTCTAACCGCAATTCCAAGAGCAGTTCGAGCGATATGCTGATGCTTCACCAAGAAGCTTATTTGTTCGTGCCCTACCATTTGAGCTAGCCGGCAATCTTTGAAAGGAGAGCCACAGATGTGGCTCGGGACGGAATCGAACCGCCGACACAAGGATTTTCAGTCCTTTGCTCTACCGACTGAGCTACCGAGCCATATATAGGGAATGTTTTTATCAAAGTATTCAATTGTCCTTCGTCCCGATCTCGGAAAGCAAAACCAAGATGTGGCTCGATCGGTACGCTGTAGATATTTCGAATGGAGCTGACTCGATCGTGCTCTACCGACTGAGCTACCGAGCCATATAGAAAACTTTATCAGTATTTTGTTGTCCTTTGTCCCGAGCTGCCGATTTACCGGCGGCCCGATCGGTTTTCATTGATGCAGACCCGACCGCGCCCTGAAAAGTGGGCTTGCGAGTCGTAACAAATTTGCCTTCATCGCGATTTAGGGGTCATTCGCGAACAATTTCAAGGCAATATAAAATATTTAGCATATGTATTTTATTTATTCCTTATGTTTCAAAATAAAATGGCGGTCCGGACGGGGCTCGAACCCGCGACCTCCTGCGTGACAGGCAGGCATTCTAACCAGCTGAACTACCGGACCATTTTATTGCGGGGGTAGGATTTGAACCTACGACCTTCGGGTTATGAGCCCGACGAGCTACCGGACTGCTCCACCCCGCGACGATAAAAGCGAAACAGAAACCTTATGCTGGGTTTTTCTGACCGATTCATCGTTTGATTGTCTGTTCCTGTTGTCTGTGAAACCGGTCCGTTCAAGATGTTTGGATTTCAACCTTCACTCCGAAATTTCCGGAGACGGAAGGAAAACATTTTATAGAGGATGGAGGATGACGGGATCGAACCGCCGACCCCTTGCATGTGACGCAAGTGCTCTCCCAGCTGAGCTAATCCTCCATCATAATGACCCGTACGGGATTCGAACCCGTGTTACCGCCGTGAAAGGGCGGTGTCTTAACCACTTGACCAACGGGCCGTGTTGGTAAGGACGGAGAGCAAGGGATTCGAACCCTTGAGACAGCTTATCGCCGTCTACACGATTTCCAATCGTGCTCCTTCAACCACTCGGACAGCTCTCCAAATGGCTCCGCAGGCAGGATTCGAACCTGCGACCAATCGGTTAACAGCCGATCGCTCTACCACTGAGCTACTGCGGAATAATATTATTGGTAAGAGATGCCCGGCAACGACCTACTCTCGCAGGGG